>CEVA01040795.1_pt1 | contig 86229 bp, 80 predicted proteins | sample 361521 | NCBI WGS metagenome assembly CEVA01 (sample SAMEA2622823, study PRJEB7988) | marine metagenome | isolation source: saline water (ENVO:00002010), including | reverse complement strand
CTTAAGCGGGTCTATACCGGCCATCTGGAGAACATTCGGATGCACCATTCCGCACCCACCAATCTCAATCCAATTTTCATTTTTTTTACCCTTGTAGGCAATTGCTACCTCAGCTGAAGGTTCCGTAAAAGGGAAATAGTCTGGTCTGAATCTAACAGTAACCTCTCCAAAAAACTCTTTACAGAATTCAGCCAGAAGCCCCTTTAAATCAGAAAACTTTATATCCTCATCGACCAAAAGTCCTTCTATCTGATGGAAAACACTCGCATGAGTGCTGTCATCATTCTCTCTTCTGTAAACTCTACCAGGGCATATTACCCTAATTGGAAGATCATTAGATTGCATAATTCTTGATTGCACAGAAGATGTATGAGTCCTTAAAAGGGAATCGCCACTAATCCAAAAAGTATCTGTTTCATCCCTGGCAGGATGATCTTTAGGTATATTCAACAAAGAAAAATTATTACTTTCAGACTCAATTTCAGATCCATCTACAACAGAAAAACCCATGGTTTTGAAAATGCCAATAGCCTCTCTTTTAACACGCTCTAAAGGATGCATTTTTCCAGAAGCAACCTTGGCTGCGGGTAAGAATTTGCTTTTTGAATGCATTTTGCTTAAATTGGAAGTTTTTTTATTTTTTATGGATTCCAAAACATCTTGATAATGCTTAAGAATTGCTTTTTTTGCAAAATTAACCTCAGAGCCAAGTTTTTTCTTGCCAGCAGAGTCTAAATCCTTCATCAATTTCAAGCTTGAAGTAACCTCATCTAAATATCTAGACCTTACTCTTGAAACTTCGTTAATTTCTTTTTTAGAAGACATTAACTCACAGCATTCATCAACAAGCTTCTTTATGTCTTTCATTGCTAGCTTTTTCTACCTTTTGGCTTCGGTCCACAAACATAACCATTTTCTGATTTATTTGCTATTTTAAGGATTAAATCTTGATCAAGTGAACTCAAAGGCGTATCGCTTTCGCCTTCTGTATGTTTCTGACAGCTTTTAAAATCTTCAGCTAAATCAGCTGTTGATATTTTATTCATCCAGCTTAAAAGTTTAGGGAAATCTTTAGCATGAAGGCTTATTTCTTCTCGATTTAAATTAAGGTTGCTCAAAAGCGCTAACCTTTCAACAATTTTTTCATAATTCTTGTTTGTAGCCATCGAGTCAATTATAAGCATTCGGATTTTAGAATCAAAGATGAAAATGGAATGGATTGATAATACAAAAAAATACAGAACAGATAAATGGCTTGAGATTGCACTTTACCATCCAGAAAAAGGCTACTACAGGAAAAGAGAGAAAGAGCCTGGTGGATCTGGTGATTTCTATACCCCAATACACCTGAGCGATATCTTGGCAAAGATGATTGCTTTAAAATTTGAAAAAAAGAAACACGATAAAGTTTTTGAATTTGGAGGTGGTGATGGTTACTTTGCGGGACAGTTTCAAAATTTGAAAAAAAATACAGATTACACAATAATAGACTGGGTTGATTCAAAAAATACCAAAACGATAAATCCAAACAAGCACCTTGAAAGCAAAAAGGCTTACAGGAACTGCCTAATTGTTGGAATAGAAATTCTAGATGCCTTTCCTGCAAGAAGGTTTCTATTCTCAAAAGGCGATTGGCATGAAGAGCATTGGGTTTTCAAAGATGAAAAATGGACAAACCAATGGGAAAAAATAAAAAAAAATAATACTTTTTTGAAAAATATAAAAAAACCAGATGGAGATAAAATCTTAGAATATCAACCAAATTTAAAAAGATTCCTTTCAGGTTTGAAAAATAAATTTAAAAAATCAAGTTTCATTTTTATTGATTACGGTATTTATGAACCTTATGGAGACACGCTTAGAGGCTTTGAGGGTCATAAACAATTGAAACCGTTTTCCAGTCCTGGTAAAACAGATTGGACAACTGATGTAAGGTGGAACTTTTTTGAGGATGAATGTTCAAAAAATGATTTTAAAAACATCAAAATAAAAACATTAACTAATTTTTCATTACCCCTTTTAGAGGAAATTGTCAAACCTGATATGTCCTATAAAGATAAAATGGCTCTAAAAGAGCTGATTTCTCCATTTGGAATGGGTGAGTCTTTTCAAGTTGCAACTGGAGATATTTGATAATTATTTATCTAGAATTAAATAAATGAAAAAAATCTTCTTACATATTGGAAAAAGCATACAGGATCAAAGTTCTGACCTGGGTAAAAGTGCTTTTAAGAATATAGGTAATTTTGTTTCCTCGATATGGGAGGGTTTTCATCCTCCATACAAATATTATTTTTCCGAGTTTGTTTACTTTTCCTCCAGCTCTGGGGTTAACGCATTCGGAATAGTTGCGATAACCAGCGCAGTAGCCGGAGTGACCTCCTCATACCTAATAGCAGAGGAGGTTCGAAGAGCAGGCGTAGGTGCTGAGTTTATGGGTGGTGGAGTGACACAGATGCTTGTAACTCAACTTGTTCCAATACTTGTTGGTCTTGTGGTCGCAGGAAGGACTGGAAGCGCCATAACTGCATCAATAGGATCTATGAAAATAACAGAACAGGTAGAAGCGCTTAAGAGCATTTCAACAGACCCGATACAGTTTCTTTTTTTTCCAAGACTGCTTGGACTCATGACAGTTTTACCTTGCTTAACCATCCTTGGATGCATAATGGGGAATATTGCTGGATATCTTGCAGCCGAAAGGGTGCTTCATTTGTCTTGGAGCACATGGACATTCTCCATATTAGACCTTTTCGAAATAGAAAAGCTTTATCATTCAATTTATAAAAGTATAGTATTTGGAGCAATAATCACCATTGTTAGTTTTTATCAAGGCTGGACGGTTCATCAGAGCTCAGAAGAGCTTTCTAGAAGGATACAAGTAGGAGTTGTAGGTTCTATGACATTTATACTCATAGCAAATTTAATTATGACTGTACTTGTTTTTTAATTATGAAGATAGAAATTGAAAATATATCTTTTGGACACAATATTGACGAGCGCATACTTGACAAATTAAATTATTCAATATCTGATGGAGTGCTTGGCATACTTGGACAAAGCGGATGTGGAAAATCAACACTTTTACGAATAATTGGAGGTTTGCTTAGGCCAGATGAAGGTGATGTAAAAATAAATGGAGAATCAATATGGAAAAACACCATTGTAAGGAAAAAAGCCATTTCTGAAAAAATAGGCATGGTCTTTCAGGCAGGAGCTCTTTTTGACTTTTTGAATGTTGAAGGCAACCTTAAATTTGCAATGGAAGCAACAGGCGTGCCAAGAAAACAATGGGACTCCACAATAGACAGGATGCTTGGCTCAGTTGGTCTTGATGATATTGGAAACATTAGAAAAAGATTTGTTAGCCAGCTGTCTGGAGGGCAAGCAAGAAGGGTTGGGTTAGCTAGAACGCTGGTGACAAGTCCAGAGATAATACTATTCGATGAACCTACAACCGGGCTAGATCCACAAAGATCAAGAAGCATAATCAAAATAATCAAATCATCTTTATCTGATTCCAAGATTTCAATAATAGTCAGCCATGATATGAATTTCATATCTGAAATCTGCACAAAAACCATACTGATTGAAAATGGAATTGTTTCAGCTTCTACAAACAAGGAAGGAATACAAAAAATTATCAAATCAAAAAAAACGGATTACAAAGATTCGAATTTAAATAAATTAAGCAAGTTTATAAAGGGGTTACCAACATGATGAATAAGGATTTTATAATTAAGAAAGATGAATAATCAATCACACTTAATAAGGCTTGGTTTTTTTGTATTTTTAACAATATCAATACTGGTTGGCTTGGTCTTCTGGTTCAGCTGGAACACAATCGAATCCAGGAAAGGCCTTGAGGTAAATGTTAAATTTAGAAATGTAAAGGGGCTTGTTAGAGGAGCTGATGTAAGGCAAAATGGAGTAAGAGTCGGAACAGTCAATAACGTAATTAGTGATCCTGAAATTGGAGGGGCACGTGTTTATTTAGGCTTATACAAAGGCATTAAAATTTCCAATAGAAGCTACTACACAATCAATACAGGAAGTCTGTTAGGGGATGCTTCTTTGGATATATACAGCTGTCCAACAGCTGCAAAAGAACTGCCGAAAGAACTTACAGGTGATGAAGAGTCAGGGTGTAATGAAAACGTACCTGGCGGATATCTGCAAAATGGAGCAACAGCTATAGGGATATATGAAGCAACGCCAAATCTTGATGATGCTGTAAAAGAATTAGAGGGAGTCATAAAGCAGCTAAGAACAACAACCCTTTTAGGTGTAAATAAAATTCTTGAAGAGATGAATGTAACCATGAAAGATATTGGCCCTAAACTAAGCTCAACAATTGGCAACATAGACCAGATGACAAAAGAATTAAGAGAGTCCGTAAAGGAAATCACAGAAAAAACAGACAGCGTTGTGGCGAATCTTGATAACACAAGTTCAAACATGGATCAAGCTACAGAGGGTCTTCCTGACCAAATAAAATCTATTGTTGAAAATGCAAATGAAACAATTTCTTCTTTGCAAAATGAAATTGAAGGCTTGTCAATGAATTCAAGACTAAACAACATAGAGAAAGAAATTAACAATGTCTTAGATAACATTGCAACAATCACCTCTGAACTTTCCAAAGAAAGCTTTCTTGAGGATGTTCAAGATATGGCAGAAAACATTAACAATGCTACATCTTCAATAAATGAGACATTTTCAAGCATAAACCAAATTGAAAGAAAATCGAATATAAGTATTTTCCATCTAGACAATGAAAGTACACAGTCAAAAAGTCTAGGAAGTGAACTTGAATTTCAATTCTTCAAAAATGATTGGTACCTTGGCCTTAATCAGGAATGGTGGAATGAATCTCAAACCAATTTTTTTGCTGGACTGAAAGGAAGAAAAGTTAATCTTGGAGCTGGAAGGTTCAGAGGTGAAACAGCTGCTGAAATATCGCTTAATCAAAATATAAATTTTAAAACGGTAGCATGGTGGCCAGAAAATCTAGACATGAACTTAAAAATAAAATTAGGTATACCTGTTTCTAAATCAACAAACATAGTCATCGGTCTTGAAAAAATTCAAAACTCTGAACAAACAATTTTTTCAGGAATTCAACATAATTTTTAATTATGGCTGGACACAGCAAATGGGCGAACATACAGCATAGAAAAGCAGCAGTTGATGCCAAAAGGGGGAAGGCTTTTGCCAAAGTTTCTAGAGAAATAATGGTTGCCGTCAAAGAGGGTGGCTCAGATCCGAATTTCAACTTCTCACTGCGGTCAGCAATAGAAAGAGCAAAAGAAATAAATTTCCCAAAAGAAAAAATAAAATCCTCAATAAAAGCAGCATTAAGCTCTGAAGCAAACTCTTTTGAAAAAGCTCTTTATGAGGCTTATGCTCCAGGCGGTGTTGGAATACTTATAGAAATAATGACAGATAATAAGAACAGAGCTGCTGCTGAAGTCAGGACAGTCCTGAACAAAAAAGGTGGAAGCCTTGCAAGCTCAGGAGCAGTTTCATACCTTTTCAAAAAATGCGGAATGATTAAAATTTTTAAAAAAATAAATGAAGAAAAAATCCTTGAGATGCTTATAGATTCAGGAATTGAAGATTATTTAAAAGTTGAAAATTTTCAAGATGAAACTATTGTCACCGTCCCATTAAGCCTAACATCCGAAGCTAACGAAGCTCTAAAAAAACAAACTGGCAGCGAGACAACAACAAGAATAATCTTTGATCCAGAAAACCTAATTGCAAACAGAGAAAAACAAAATTCAATTATTGAACTTCTAGAACAGCTTGAAGATCTTGATGATGTGAATTGTGTATGGACAAATTTAGACATTGATGAAGAAGTTTTAACGCTATGAGGATACGATTTACAATTCCTGGAAAACCTGTAGCCCAAGGTAGACCGAGATTTTACAGAAGGGGAAAATATGTATCTGCAGTTGATCCTCAAGCTAGCAGGGTTTATAAAGCTGACATTTCATACATAGCAAAAAAAGAACTTGAAAAAATAGGCTTTGAAAAACTAATGGAAGGCGCAATAGGGCTAAAAGTTAAAGCTTATTTTCCATGTCCGAAAAGCCAGTACAGAAAAACAAATCCGAGACCGGAAAGACATCATGCAAAAAGGCCTGACGCAGACAATATTGCAAAATCAGTAAAAGATGGCCTTAATGGAGTTCTTTATCATGATGACGGTCAAATTGCCGAATTGGTTATCAAGAAAAGGATAGCAGCACAAGGCGAGCCGCCAAGGTTAGAAGTTGAAATATATGCGCTTCCCGAAATTTCATGAACTTTTCTCGTTTGAGCTTGCTTATTGCGGTTTTCTTTTTAATCGCTTCGGCTTTTGCTTACCTTTTGGAAAATAACGGATTACAGCTTTTTAAGTTGCCTGGAGACATTTTTATTAAAAAAAACAACATAAGCATATACATTCCAATATCGTCAATGATAATTATTTCTTTGTTAGTCACGATTTTGTATAGACTTGGAATTGGAACCATAATAAAATAATTAGAATCAGTAACGATGATAGAGATCAAAAATATAAAAATGTCCTATGGTGACAATAATGTCCTAAAAGACATATCCCTTAAGGTGAATCCTGGAATGATACATGGCTATCTAGGTCCAAATGGTGCAGGGAAGTCAACTACGATCAAACTTCTTTTAGGGTTATTAAAGCCGGACTCTGGAACGGTAAAGATACATGGCATAAACCCATACAAAAACCCAATAGAGGCTAGAAAACTTGTAGGCTTTGTCCCGGAAGAGCTGACTATTTATGAACACCTAACACCACATGAATTCCTTCATGTCATTGGAGAGATTCATGAAATGTCTAGAGATGAAACCCAAAAGCGAATCGACGACCTATTGGACCTTTTTCAACTTGGACATGTAATTCATGAAAAAATGTCTTCTTTCTCCAGGGGCATGAAGCAAAAGATAATGATATCATCTTCAGTTATCCATAATCCAGAAGTTTTGCTTCTTGATGAACCTTTATCAGGAATGGATGTTAATGCAGTGTTGGTTTTCCGTGACCTTATACAAGACTTTTCAAAACAAGGCAAGACCATCATTTACTCAAGTCATATAGTAGAGGTTGTTGAAAGAGTTTGCGATAAAGTAACAATCCTCATCGACGGCCAAATAAAACACAACCTTGAACGTGAAGAAATTGAAAAAAACCCTGGGAAGTTAGAAAAATTATTCAGAAAAGAAGCTCAAGAAAAAAGCTATTTTGATCTCTCTCAAGAAATAATAGAAAGGCTTTGAAGGATAGATCTTCATTCAATGCACTCCTCAGAATGGAGCTTATATCATTCAGAAGAGGCATGTCAATAAAAATTGGAGGAACGTTAGAAAAGCTACTTCAATCAAAAACCATAGAAACGATAGGTTTTCTAATTCCTCTCTTGGCCCTCTCTGCAATAGGTTATGTTTTTTCGGTACTTTGGCAATATGGCTCAATGATAACAACTAACTTCGTCGCTCTCTCTCTTCTCTTCTTTGTGCTTTTAGGGTTTACAGCATTAAACATGGGACATTTGATACTTTCACATCAGGGAAATCTTCTCCTTAGAGCTTTACCTTTGTCTCCTAGTGACTTTGCTAAAGCAAAACTTTTTGTACTGTTTATATTTGGTGTGATATGGTCTGTGTTTTTTAATTTACCATCAGTTATTTTTTTACAAATAAAACCAATAATAAATTCTGGCTTAAATGGATCAGCTGTTTTTGAGATTATAAAATCCATAATTGGGCTCTGCTTGGTCTCAATATCTTTTACAGCATTCACGCAATCTTTTACTATACTTTTCTATTCGTCCCTATGGAGGTTAAAAATAATCAGACCTCATATATCTTGGATAACAAGCATGATGATGGTTTCTGTTTTAGGAGCATTCGTTATATGGTCGAGCACTGGACACACAGACTCTCTCGCTCTTAGATTGGATTTAGATCCTGGTGCAGCTACATGGTACCTACCTCCACTTTGGTTTTCAATAATGTTTGAATTCATAAACGGCTTACCATCATACGTTTCGCAATATGGACTGACAACATTAGGCGCAATAACATTATCAGCAGTGCTGCTGGTTCCAGCGATCAAATCATTTGATTTCTTACTAAGCAAAGAGATAGCAAAGAGAAAAATAAAGAGGTATTCCATCGCCAGACTCTGGCCAAAAATCTTTGGGAAAAGAGGAGCCGTTATGCATATACTCTTCAGGCATCTCCAATGGGAAGAAAGACTGAAACAAAACATACCCCCTTTGTACGTTCTCCTGGCCATACCTTTTTTAATTGCATGGTATAGGCCTGGAGAAATGTCACACATAATAAGCCCAGATAATCAAGTTACGTGGGGCAGGAGGCTTATGATTGGTTTTTCTGCATTGATACCTGCAATTGGTATATTAGGCTCAACAAGCTTTGTCCATCAGTTTAGGTACGCTAAACATGGTGATGGGGGGCTGAGGTTTCTCTCACTGCCAATAGATCCCCTTTTCATACATAGGTGCTCACTTTTTTTAACATGGCTAATATACCTAGGGCCAATAACTATCCTTTACGGCCTAACAGTTCATTTGCTCTTCCATGGGGTTAACGAGCCTCTTTTATTCAAATACACAATAACAATGATAGTTTCCCTTGTTCTTGATTGCCTTCTCGCTATAAAGCTTGACACAATATTAAACCCTGCATTGCCTCTCTCTAAAAAACTAGATTCTGCAGATAATTATCCAGCCTGGATATCAATCTTCCTTCCAGCTGTAGGCTTGGGATTGCTTTCTGGATCAACATACAAGTTGATGACAGAAAGCAGCAATTGGTGGATGCCTTTGGGCATAGGCCTGCCAGCATTAAAGCTAATAATATTACTTGCACTTACCTCGATTGAAAAGAAAAGACTGCTTAATTTAAGATAAATTCGACTTAACCTTTAACACTTCGGCCAAAATTGAAATTGAAATTTCAGAAGGGTTTTTGCCTCCTAGGTTCAAGCCGATAGGCGCATGGACCTTTTTAAGTGAATGGGGATTCAGACCTTCATTTTCAAGCTCTTTCCACATCTTGATTACTTTACTTTTGCTCCCAAGCATTCCAATATAGGCTTGCTTAACTTCAGCATAATTTTTAACAAGGATTTTATCAGTTGCATGACATCTAGTTAAAATCACTAAAAATGAAGCAGGATCAATTTCAGGTATGCCTTTTATCCATTTTGCATCTGTATGAACAAGATTGACATTTTCCCAATCACAAAAATCCTGCTTGTTTAAAAAAGCTTTTCTGTCATCAATCAAAAAAATATTAAAAATATCCAACTCAGAAGCAATTTTTGCTAACTTTGCCCCAATATGACCTGCTCCAAATATGAATAATTTTGGGGGAGGCTGCACTGCCTCAATCAACACGACAGCCTCACCAGAACAATACATCCCCAAGTCTTTAATGTTCAACTTATAAGTTTTTTGAATGATTTTCTTGCCTGAATTAATTAAATCAACTGCATCAGATATAACCTCAGCTTCAAAAGGGCCTCCACCAATCGTGAAATCAATACTTTTGTCGCTGTGCACAATCATAGCTGTCCCAGGTTTTTGAGGAGCATGTCCATTTACTAAGATTAATTTTGCAATTGCAAAATTATTACCTTTCTCCAATAAAGAAACAACCTTTTTTCTAAAATTAAAATTATTCATATTTGCCAACAGTGATAATAAAATTTATAATAGCACTATAGCACTTACTTATGACATATAGCACTTACTTATGACATTAATTCCATTTCCAAGCAAGAAAATTAGCAAGAAAATTGTTGAATTTAACATAAATAATGAAATTGTCGAATTGGCAATAAGGCCTAATGATTTGCTTTTAGATGTAATCAGGTACAAACTCAACCTTACAGGCACAAAAAGAGGGTGTGATATGGGTACATGTGGATGTTGTACAGTTATCATAGATGACAAACCCGTATTATCATGTTTAACGCTTGCTATGCAAGTACAAGATAAAAAAATCAAAACAATTGAATCTCTTCAAGAAAATGAAAACATGCATCCTATCCAGGAATGCTTTCATACAGAGGGAGGAAGCCAATGTGGTTTTTGCACACCTGGCTTCATAATGACAAGCTTTGCATTGCTCAAAGAAAATAAAAATCCAACAAAAGAAGAGATCAAAGAGGCTATTTCCGGCAATATGTGCAGATGCACTGGCTATATAAAAATTGTCGATTCTATAAAAAAAGCTTCAGAAAAAATAAGAGGCAAGAAGTCAGAGTGAGTCATACAGTCGGCAAAAAAACTCCATTGGTTGATGGAGCTCAAAAGGTAACTGGAAGAGCTGTTTATATTGATGATATCGTTTTGCCTGGCAAGGTTATGCTGATAGGAAAAATACTTAGAAGTCCATTTGCCCATGCCAAAATAAAAAAAATTGACTACTCTAAAGCAAAAAAGCTCAAAGGAGTTTATGCAATAGCAACTGCAGAAGACTCTGACAACAGATTTGGAGTACTCCCCATAACAAAAGATGAAACAGCTTTTGCGATCGATAAAGTTACATTTATAGGTGATCAAATTGCAGCTGTAGCAGCAACAGACGAAGAAACAGCAATCAAAGCTCTTGACTTGATACAGGTTGAATACGAAGAACTGCCTCCAATACTAAAACCTGAAAAATCATTAGCTCCAATAAGCCATCCTGATCAAAAAATACAACCTTGGTCAAAATATGAAGGCAATATATTCAAAACAGTTAACCAAAGCTTTGGAAATGTAGAAAAAGCCTTAAAAAAATCTTCAGTAGTGAAAAATGGCAAGTTTTCATTCAATGGTGTTACACATGCCTTTACAGAACCAATGGGAGTAATAGCAAGTTATGGATCGGACAAAAAACTTACTGTGTGGAGTTCGACTCAAGTTCCGCATTACCTCCATAGGGCTCTTGCTGAAGTTATGGAAATGCCAATGCATCGCATAAAAGTAATAAGGCCTTATGTTGGAGGTGGCTTTGGAGGAAAGAGTGATCCTTTTCCTCATGAAATGGCAGCAGCAATCCTCTCTAAAAAAACAGGAAAGCCTGTCAAAATACTATTCGATAGAGATGAAGTTTTTATAAGCAATCACGGCAGACATCCAACAAAAACAGAAATGCAAATGTCGGCAACAAAAGATGGAGAGTTTACATCTCTTGAAATTGATGCTTTGATTGATGGTGGAGCCTGGGGAAGCTTTGGTGTCATTACAACTTATTACAATGGGGTATTAAGTCTTGGCCCATACAAAATAAAAAATTTTAATTACAACGGAAATAGAGTTTACACAAACAAGCCTGCATCAGGAGCAATGAGAGGCCATGGAGCGGTAAACTCAAGATTTGCGGTAGAAACTCTAATAGATGAAATTGCTGAGGATATTGATTTTGATCCTTGTGACTTGAGGATCCAAAATGCATATGAGCCAAACTCAACAACCGCAAATGGCTTTCGTATAACCTCTTGCGGGATAAAAGAATGTATAGAAAAAGTCAAAATTGCTTCAGGTTGGGATAAAAAATTCAAACAAATGCCTTATGGCAAAGGCATAGGAATAGGTTGTGGATTTTATATTTCAGGCAGCGCTCTTCCTATTAATTGGGAAAGAATGCCTCAATCAACAGTACATGTAAAGATTGATTTTGACGGAGGGGTAACTGTCCATTCTCTAGCTGCAGAAATTGGACAAGGTTCTGATACGGTATTAGCCCAATGTGTAGGGGAAGTTCTTAAATGTGACATGTCAAGAATCAGAATATATTCAAAAAACACAGACACCGCTCCAATAGACCTTGGGTCATACTCGTCAAGAGTGACGTTTATGGCTGGACTTGCTGCAAAAAGAGCAGCTGAAAAAATAAAAAAACAAATACTGAATGCAGCTTCAAAAATAATGGCATCTCCAATTGAAAATCTTGAACTGAAAAACGATCGGATAACAGAGTTAAAAACTAAATCATCAATCAGTTTCAATGAGGCAGTTAGAGAAGCTTTACATGATTCTGGAGCACTACATGGTAAAGGTCATTACCAGGCTCCCAACCTTAATCCAGGCTTGCCTCGAGTTGATGAGCTAAGAGGAAAAGAATCTGAAAAAGGAGCTCCAATGGGAGGCTCTCACAAAGGTGCTGCAGCAGGGCTTTCTCCCTCTTATTCAATGGGGGCATATGTTTGCCAATTAGAAGTTGATGCCGAAACCGGATTGGTTAATGTTGAAAAAGTATGGGCTGCTCATGATTGTGGAAAAGCATTAAACCCACTTGCTGTTGAAGGTCAAATTGAAGGCTGTATTCATATGGGCCTAGGGCAAGCCTTGATGGAGTCTTTTGATTACAACAGGAACACAGGCAGAATAGAAAATCCAAATTTTCTAGACTACAGATGCATACCTCCAACTATGATGCCTGATGTTGATGTTTTTATGATTGAATCAGGGGATCCTGAAGGCCCATTTGGAGCAAAAGAAGCTGGTGAAGGTCCAATATTGCCAATACTGCCTGCTGTTGCAAATGCAATTTACGATGCAGTCGGAATCAGGCTTCGTAACCTTCCTATGACACCTGAAAAAATAATCTCAGCAATAGCTAAAAAGAAATGATATTACCACCTTTTGAACTGCACAATCCAAACTCTATCAAAGAGGCAATAGAAATAAGTCAAAAAGTTAAAAACGAGGGTTTTGATTATGTTTCTGGAGGAACAGACTTGCTTCAAAATTATAAAAATCGACTTAACGTTAAGCCTCATTTAATCAGCCTTAAAAACATAAAAGAAACTAGATCTATACAGAATTTTAATATTGGAGCAATGGTAACTCTTGACGAGATATCAAAAAACAAAACATTACAAAAAGATTTTACTGGCTTGGTTGAAGCCTGCAGTCAAGTTGGCAGCATTCTTGTCAGAAAAACTGCAACAATTGGCGGAAATGTACTTATAGATAATAGATGTTATTTCTACAACCAAACACCTTTCTGGAGAACCTCTTTAGGCGCTTGCCTAAAAGCAGAATCAGACACATGCAGGGTTATTCCTCAAAAAGAATATTGTGTTGCAACTTTCTCAAGCGATTCTGCACCAATGCTTGTTGCAGTTGATGCAAAATATGAACTAGAAGGGAAAAACGGCAAACGCATAGTTGAATCTAGTGACTTTTATACACATGATGGAATCAAAAGAAACTTCAAAGACGAATCTGAAATAATCACGAAGATAAAAATACCAAAAACAACTGCAAACTTAAAAACAGGGTATGAAAAAATTAGAGTTAGAGATACGTTTGACTATCCATTAGTTTCAGTTGCTGCAGCACTTAAAATCGACAAGGATAAAAAAATTGAAAATATAAATATTGTTTTAGGTGCAATAGGAACTTATCCAATAAAAAATGAAGATACAACAGATTTGTTCAAAGGTGAAAAAATTTCAAATTCAATGATCAAAGAAATTTCTGAAAAGATTCAAAAAAAAGCTCAGCCATACAATAATTTAACCATGCCTGTAAGCTATAGGAAAAAAATGGTTGGAGTCCTATGCAAAAGACTTTTGACAAGATTGACTGATTCGTAGTGGCAAAAATATCCGTAGTAATACTTTGTGCTGGAATGTCAACCAGAATGGGGGAGGATAAAACTTTTCTTGAATTCAATGGGGAAAAAGCAATCGAACTAATTTTAAGAAAAGCCAAAAAGTGCAAAATAGCAGACATGATAATTGTCGCTGGAAAAAATAAACAAAAAATAAAAGAAATAACAAATTTAGAAAAAATTGCAATAAATGAAAAAACGAAACTGAGATCCCTGTCTATAAAAAAGGGGCTGTCGTTAATTAAAGAAGGTAACGGATGTCTTATTTGGCCTATCGACTATCCATTAGTTAAAACTAAAACAATCAAAGCGATAACAAGTAAGCATATTCATGATCACGTTGTTTGTCCGAGGTCAAACAAAAAAGGAGGGCACCCAATTCTTATAGGCTCAAATTTGATAAACGATTTAAAAAAAATAAGCTCAGATGCTCCTTTAAACAATTGGGTAAGACGGCAGAAAAAAATTTCTTTAGAAGTTCAGGATGATTGGATCAATTATGAAATGAATAATCCTGATGAATATTTCAAAGCAAAAAAAATAAATGAATCAAGTTAAAGATTCATAAAGTGAGGCTTTTGCTTTGTGAAAATGGATAACCTCGTCATTAACAACCTCTAAATAAAAACTGTTTATGCCTTCAAACTTTCTCAAGCGTGTAGCACAACCTCTTATAACATCTTCAACAAAACAAGGGTTTTCGTAAGCTGAAATTGTCGCAATCCTTTCGTCCTGTCTTTTTAATATTGGATACGAAGGTGCAGAGAGGGACGATTGAGCAACCTCAATCAAAGCATCTATTGAAACATCTTGGCTCTCTGTGTTCTCAACCTCTATAAAAACATGGCCATGTTGAGAATGTGCGCCTCTGCCCTTTTTTATTTCTTCATCATAATCAGAAATCTCTTTCGAGCAAGGGCAGCATGTTTGACCTGTTACCGACACATATGTTTTCAGAGAAAAATTACCCTTTTGATCAAGCGAACTTTTATATCCAGCTGTAAAAGGAGCAATACCTGCAATTGAAGTCACTGGAGCCTCTATATTCTTAAAATAACTAAATTCAACATCAATATAAGAGCTTTCGCTGTCAAGATAATCTTTCATTTTTCTTGTTAAAAATTCGATTGATTCGAAATCTAAACATCCTTGACCTGAAATAAAATCATTTAACAGGACTGAAAACCTGCTCATGTGTGTACCTCTCTCTGATGCCTTAAGGCCAACAAACATACCAAATACACCGACAGTTTCACAAATAGACCCATCGTTTTTCCTAACCTTCAAAGGAACCTTTAATTCAGATATTCCAACTTTTTTTATAGGCACGCCCCTTGAGTCCTTTTGGCTCATAAGGTCAGGAAGGTTCTTGTTTTTTTGATTTGTCATAAAGAACGATTCTATTTTTTTTCTAGCTTTTCTTTCCAATTTGAAAGTATTTTTTTGCAACTTCTATCATATTTATCTTTAAGTCTAAATTTTTTATCACCAAAATCTATATAAACTTCAACATTTCCAGGCTTTAAAGTTTTGAGCACATCCTGCAAAGAACTCAAGTTTTCTTTTTTCAGCAAACCATGCATGTCCAGCACCACACTTTCTCTCAAGGGTTGATTGTCTATTAAATTTTCTTGAGGATGGTAACCTGACCCTTCAGGCCAAATATATTCTCCATAAAAATTTACCTGTCCGTCCTTCCCTTTTCTGGTGCGACCCCTTATAACTACAGTTCCATCTGCAAGATGGCTTGAGTCAATTTGATCTAAAAATCTTTCGTAAAAAAAGACAGGGAACCTAAAACCTTTATCCTGAATCACGCCCTCAGCAAACCTTTTTCCAGCATAAGTTTTCCTAATCTTGCAAGAAGAAAGATACCCAATCGCATCAACCTTTGATCCAGTTTTCAAATTGCTTAACTTCTTAATCCCCATTCCTAACAAAACATCATGCTTTTCTGAAATTGGCGAGGTTGTAACAAATGACTCTAATGCATTAAATTCAAGCTTAGAAACAGATGGAACCTCTGACATGTCAACATCTGCAATAGCAGGAATGCTAACTAATGTTTTTTCACCAAAAAGAGAACCTTGCCCTTTATACCTTGATAACCTTTCAACCTCTTTATAGATATTTTTTATAACTACCTGCAAGTGCCTTCTGTCAAGACCAAAAAGATCAAAAGCCCCTGCGGCCGCAAGAGTCTCACAAGCTCTAGTATTGACTATTTTCTGGCAACGAGTAACAAAATCTTGCAAATCCAAAAAATCTCCACCTTTTTTTCTTTCTGAAACTATGTCACTGGCAGCTGCCTCTCCAACATTTCTAATGCTTGCAAGTCCGTAAACTATTTGATTTTCTTTGTTCACACTAAAAAGATCCTCGCTGGTATTTATATCAGGTGGTAAAACATCTTTTCCCCAACTGATTAATCTTGACACGCAATCTCCAACCTTGTCAGCGTTACCTGCATAGCTTGAAAGCCAGGCTGCATGAAAAAAAGATGGGAAATGAGCTTTTAAAAAAGCACATTGAAAACCTATAACTGAATACGCAACAGAATGTGATTTTGGAAAACCATACTGTGCAAACTCTTCTATTTGAGCGAATATCTTTGAAGCTTCTGGCTTGCTAATCTTTCCAACCTTTTTTGCACCATCAATAAATCTTTTCTTTTGAGTCTTCATTAGCGATTCAATTTTTTTACCCATAGCTTTTCTAAGATCATCCGCTTCAATTAAGGAATAACCTGAAAGCTCTTGAGCTATCCTCATAACCTGCTCCTGATAAACCATAACACCTAAAGTTTCCTTCAAAACCTCTTTTAGAGCGGGGTGGGGAGGCGTTGGTTTTTCTTTTCCAAGTTTTCTCTTAACATAACTGTCAGCTAACCCAGAGTTAAGAGGACCAGGCCTATTTAAAGCATTTATCACAGCTAAATCTTCTATTGATTTAGGTTTAATTTTCTTCAAAAGGCTGACAGCTGTTGAAGATTCAAATTGAAAAACACCGTCTGTATGACCCTTTGCAAGTAATCGGTAAGTTTTTTTATCGTGCTCTTTATCATTGAGGTCATATATGTTGCACTCATGACCATTTGCCTGAATTTTTTTCTGCGCTTCATTTAAAAATGTTAAATTTCTTATGCCTAAAATGTCCATCTTGACCAAACCCATGCTTTCAAGATCTCCCATTTCATACTGACTCACGACCTCCCCATTTTTACCTTTTGCCAAAGGAACTAATCCAGAAAGATTTTCATTTGAAATCACTAATCCTGCTGCATGGACACCTTTGTTTCTTATCGTGTTTTCTATCAATGTTGCCTTCTGTAAAGCATCTTCGCAATCAGGATCCCTGTTAACAATATCTTTAATGATATTGTTTTCTGAAGCCTCCTGAAGGCTTTCCCCATCGGATAAAGCTTTTGCGACCAAGCTGAAACGTGGCTCTGGAATTCCTGATAATCTTGCTATATCCCTAAAAGCAAGTTTTCCCTTCAGCCTGTTGAAAGTGATAATTTGAGATACTTTTTTTGCTCCATTCTTCTCTCTAATATACTTAATAACATCATCTCTTCCCATTGTGCAAAAGTCCATATCTATATCAGGCAAAGATTTCCTTCCCTTGTTTAAAAACCTTTCAAAAATCAAACCATATTTAAGCGGGTCTATAGTCGTTATGTCTAAACAGTAAGCAACAAGACACCCAGCCCCAGATCCTCTCCCAGGTCCAACTGGAATATCATTATCTTTAGCATATTTGACATAATCCCTTACAGCTAAAAAATAATCAGGATAACCCAGTTCCTCTATTACATCCATCTCTTTCTCGAGTCGCAATCTTGCTTCTTCGATATTTCCCTTGTACCTCTCTTTCAAGCCTTCTTCGGCAAGATACCTCAGATAATCATTTGAATTATTATGGGATTTTGGAACCTGAACAACAGGAAATATCGGTTTTGCATTCGAGAAAATATCTGAAAAATCATCAATCATATCTGACACAAGGGCTGTATTTTCCACACATTCTTCATTGCCTTCAAAAAGCTTTAACATTTCAGCCTCTGTTGCAAGGTGCAAATTGGACCATTTTGCCTTAAATCTTGTTGGATCATCAATCAATTGATTGCTCCTTATTGCCAAAAGAAGATCCTGAACAACATGATCACCCTTTTTTAAAAAGTGGACATCATTTGTTGCTACAACTTTAATTTTTTTCTTTTTGCCATATTCAATAAGCTGTTTGGATATGACATCTTCTTCTTCGATCCCATGATTCATAATTTCAAGAAAAAACCTATCTCCAAAAATTTCTTTAAACCAATCAACACGATTTTCAGCATGTGTTAAATTGCCATCGATAATAGCCCTTGATAAGATACCTTGAATGCACCCAGAAAGGACTATTATCCCCTCATTCCTTTCTGCAAGCCAGCTGAGATTTATTCTAGGGTTTCTATAAAAGCCTTCAAGGTGAGCTTTTGTTATAAGTTTTGAAAGATTCGAATAACCTTTTTTATTCATTGCCAATAGTGTTATATGATTTGATTTCATGGTATCTCTACCTCTGTCATGAAATTCAAAATCATCGTAAATATAAGCTTCACATCCAACCAAAGGCTTTAAGCCTAAATCACGAGCCTCTCTTACAAAAGATGGAACCCCGTACATAACACCATGATCAGTAATTGCTATTGATTTCTGGCCACACTCTTTTGCATAGGTTAAAATTTCTTTTGGAGAGCATACGCCATCAAGAACTGAATATTCTGTGTGCAAATGCAAATGAGAGAAAGACATGGCTGATAATAGTATCATATCTATCATATGAAAAAAGAAATTTACATTCTGTTTTTAATGTGTGCAAGTACTTTTCAATCAGACAAGATAGAAAGTGAATATAAGCTAACTGGACCATGGGGGCAAGGTTTAGAAATTGAAGATTTAAACTGGCTTGATGATGAAAGTTTTATATTCCTTGAAGAAAACGCCTTTCCTCCGTTTGAAAAAATGGTTAAACATGTCGACATAAGCAAAAATGGTATTTCTTTTTCTAAGAAATCAATTGGAAAAATACTTTCAACAAACGGCAACAAGATACTTTGGATGGATGAAAAAATGCCAGGCTCAAGCCTTATATGGTATGGAGAAATAGGACAAGAAAAAATTATTGCAGAATCTCAAAACAAAATCACATCCAAAGAAGTTGCATGGGTGGGAGACAAAAAACTTTGGATCAGGGGCTGGCTCAATGAGGAAACCTATTTGCTCGATAACAAATCACAACCAGCAATCTCATCAAAGGATTCTGTCTACCATCTAAAAAACAACGTAATTAAAAAAACAACAGAAGAGGGTGCAGAAAATATATACTCAACAGAAGAGGGTGCAAAAATTTTAGACTTCACTAGTGACAAACATTCAAATCTAATTGTGCTAGAAACAAAAAATAATGAAAGTCAGCTAAAAATAATTGAAAATGACAAGAAAACAAGAACATTAGTTCCATGGACAGAAACTTATACCATTGGAATATATGGTGGAATGAATATTGGATGGAGGATGAATCCAAAAAAAAGCAATCAAACAAATCAAAAATTCTGCACCATCAAAGCATCTAGCAATCTTGAAACAATATGTTTTGAACCTGAAGAAGGCCACTTTATGCAAGTTTATCAATGGGCATTAGATGAACAAAACTGGATTAATTCGTCAATCAATATACAAACAAATCAAATACACCTTACAAAATGGAATATAGAAAATCAAAATTTTAAAACCGTAGCAAAAATGGACAAGTTAAAAAACATTCAAATTAGCCCAAACAGAAAAAAAATTGCAGTTATCGCAACCAGTCATAAGCAACACTGGAATTGGGATATATTTGTTTTGGATTTAAACTAAATCAATATATAATCTAGAAAATCATAGCACTTGCCCAAAAACAAGAGTTAGTGCGTCTCGGATTTTTATAAATATGGAAAATTTAAAAGAAAGCTTCTTACCACAACTTCAAGCAACTTATGGTTTTGATGATGTTTCAATACTTCCAGGATTGAGCACCTTGGATCCAAAAGACGTTGACACCTCTGTAAAAATCGGCAAATCAAAATTAAAAATCCCAATAATTGCAAGCGCCATGGATTCAGCTGTTGATGTTAATTTTGCTTCAAGGCTATCTGAAGTTGGCTCAATGGGCGTTTTAAACCTTGAAGGCTTACAGACAAAATACGAAAATCCAACTGAAGCTTTCAACAAAATAACCTCATGCAATTCACAAGAGGCCATAAAGGTGATTCAAAAATTTTATGCTGAACCCATAAAGGAAGAACTTGTTTCATTAAGGGTGCAAGAGCTAAAAAACAAAGGAATCGATGCAGCAGTTAGCGTAACACCAGCAAATGCAGAAAGGTTGGGTTTTTTAGCAAGAGATGCAGGTGCTGATGTTATTTTCATACAAGCAACAGTAATAAGCTCTAACCATAGAGGTAAAATCTCTTTGAACCTCAAAGACTTTATAGCAAGAATAGAAATTCCTGTTGTGCTAGGAAACTGTGTGACTCAGGATGTAGCTTATGAACTTATGCAAACAGGGCCTGCCGGAATATTAGTTGGTATAGGGCCTGGTGCAGCATGCACTACAAGAGCTGTCACTGGAGTAGGGGTTGGGCAAGTCACAGCAACAATGTCCTGCTGCAAAGCAAGAGATGTTCATTTTGAAAAAACAGGAAAATATGTATCCATAATCACTGATGGAGGCATGAGAAAAGGTGGGGAAATATCAAAAGCTATTGCTTCTGGTGCAGACGCTGTAATGTTAGGAAGCTGCTTTAGCGGTTTAAAAGAAACCCCAGGAGAAGGATACCATTGGGGAATGGCGACACAGGACCCCAATCTACCTAGAGGGACAAGAGTCTCTGTTAAAAACATGGTTGAACTTGAAAAATTATTCTTTGGCCCAAGCGATAGGGATGATGGCACATTAAACCTTATAGGCGGTTTGAAAAATTCGATGGGTATGGTGGGGGCTATAAATATTCAAGAAATGCAAAAAGCAACTGTGGTCCATTGTCCATCACTAAAAGATGAAGGCAAACATTATCAATTTGTAGATGGTGTCGGCCAGGCTAAGTGAAGATTCAGGACAAAAAACCAATTGACGATCTGGTTATCATCATTGACTTTGGGGCGCAGTATGCAAGACTGATAGCAAGAAGAATCAGAGAGCAAAATATATATTGTGAAATAAAACCACACACGATCTCCGCAAAAGAAATCACTGCAAGATCCCCAAAGGCCATAATACTCTCAGGAGGCCCTGACTCTGTCCATGAAAAGAATTCCCCAAAAATCGACAAAGATATCTGGAGTCTAAACATACCTATACTCGGAATATGCTATGGGATGCAACTTATGGCACAAGAAATGGGCGGGATTGTTGAGCCTGGAGAAAAAAGCGAATACGGAAGCACCCAGATCAATGTCACAAAAGAAAACAAACTCTTTGAGGGTCTTCAAGAAGATCTTGTATGCTGGATGAGCCATAAAGATCTTGTAAAAGGACTTCCTGAAGGTTTTGAAACATTAGCAAGGTCAAAAAACATACCTATTGCATCTTTTGAGAATAAAGAGAAAAAACTTTATGGAATTCAATTTCATGCAGAGGTAACACATACAGTCTGGGGAAAAGATCTGCTTGAAAATTTCACTTCAGAAGTTGCAGGATGTAAAAAAACATGGACTCCTGAATCAGTAAGCAAGATGGCAATCAGAAACATAAAGAAAGAAGTCCAAGATGAAAAAGTTTTATGCGCTCTTTCTGGTGGTGTGGACAGCGTGACAACAGCGGTGCTAATACATAAAGCAATTGGAGACAATCTAACATGTGTTTTTATAGATCATGGCCTGCTCAGAAAAAATGAAAGGCAAGAGGTCGAAAATGCATTTAAGTTTTTCAATATTGAATTAAATGTTATTGATGCATCAGAATTATTTCTATCTAAACTAAAAGGGATAACCAATCCAGAGGAAAAAAGAAAAATAATTGGAGAGTCATTTATAAGGGTGTTTGAGGATTTTTCAAAAGAAAGACAGGATATAAAATACCTTGCACAAGGAACGCTATATCCTGATGTAATTGAATCTTTTGACCCTAAAGGTGGACCAAGCTCAACAATAAAAACTCACCACAATGTTGGTGGGCTTCCAGAAGATATGAAGTTTAAATTAGTTGAACCTTTAAGGTATTTTTTCAAAGATGAGGTTAGAAAGGTTGCAATAGAGATAGGAATACCAGAAGAAATGGCATACAGGCAACCTTTTCCTGGCCCTGGCCTTGCAATAAGAATTATTGGCGAAATAACGAATGAAAAATTAAGAATCCTGCAAGAGGCTGATGAGATAGTAAGAAAAGAAATAGAAAGCACAATACTTGAAGAAGAAGTTTGGCAATACTTTGCAGTTCTTACAGACCTGAAAACAGTAGGCGTAATGGGTGATGGCAGAACATATGAACACTTATGCGCCATACGTGCCGTGACAAGCGTTGATGGTATGACATGTGACTTTCCAGAGCTTCCATGGAGCCTTATAAGAAAAATGTCAAGCAGAATAATGAATGAGGTAAACGGCATAAATCGCTGCGTATATGATGTGTCAACAAAACCACCATCAACTATCGAGTGGGAGTAAACAAGGCTTCCAAAATTTTATGATCGAACTTTTGAATACTTGCTAAGATGTGGCTTTATAGAAGTTTGAAGCTTTTATATGTAGAATATAGATACATCAAAAAAAATAAACACTACGTTTACCACCTTTAACACATAAAAAACCATGAATAAAATTGGCGAAGTTCTTTTTTCTGAAAGCGAGATACTAGAAAGAGTTAATGATATTGCTCAGGAGATAAATAATGATTACGTCAATAAAAACATATGCTTTATATCCATATTGAAGGGAAGCTTCATGTTTGCTTCAGATCTCATGAAGCAGATAAAACCTGACTGCGAAATGGATTTTTTATCAATTTCAGAATTTGAAGGCAAAAGCTCTACGGGCCAAGTTCAAATAAAAAAAGATATTGACATCTCCATAGAGGGGAAGCATGTAATCCTTCTAGAAAACATAACAAATACGGGCTTGACGCTAAATTACCTGAAAAAAATGCTACTTGCGAGAGGTCCAGCTTCGGTAAAAATTGCCTGTTTTCTTAAGAGATCCAGTATAGAAAAAGAGAATATAAAAATTGACTACCAAGGTTTTCAAATAAAGGATAATTACCTAGTTGGATATGGCCTTGATATCAATCAAAAATTTAGAAACCTAAAAGAAATAAGACATTTACAAAAAGTGAGGAAATGATATGGAAGAAAATTTCAATAAAGAAAAACTTGAATCAATGAAAGTCTCGGAACTAAAAGCCATTGCAGAGTCTAAAAATATAGAACATGACAAAAAAGCTACCAAGCTTGAATTGATCAAAGAAATAAACAAAAGCATGATAGTTAAAAAGGAAGAAAAGACTAAAAAGGAAGAAAAAAGAATTGAACCTTTGAAAAACAGAACTGGCATTGTTGATTTGACAGAAAGGCATGGTTTTATAAGAGTTAACAAATGGAATCAAGGCTCAGAAGACGTATTCATTCCTCAATTAATAAAAAATAAATTTAAACTAAAAACAGGTGACATTGTAGAAGTGAAAGTAACTCCTCCAAGAAGAGCGAAAAAAGAAAAACATGCTGCTGCAATTGATATAGTTTCTATAAATGGATCATCATCTCCATACCAATACATTAAAAACAGAAAAACATTCGAAAAACTTACACCTATCTATCCAAATGAAAGAATTCGACTCGAAACAACTCCTTTAAAAACTACAGCTAGGATCATTGACATTATTGCACCTATAGGCCTAGGGCAAAGAGCCTTAATAGTATCACCTCCAAAAGCTGGAAAAACAACAATACTTAAGGACATAGCTGATTCAATATCTCAAAATCATCCAAATGTAAAGCTTTTTGCATTACTTATTGACGAAAGACCTGAAGAGGTTACAGATTTTGAAAGATCGATAGATGGTGAAGTGATATCAAGCACATTTGACGAAAGGCCTGAAAACCATACCCATGTTGCTGAACTTGTAATAGAACACGCTAAAAGTCTTGCTGAACAGGACAAAGACGTTGTGATACTGCTTGATTCAATAACAAGACTAGCAAGAGCCTATAACCTAACAGTCAACTCAAGTGGAAGAACACTATCTGGTGGTTTGGATCCTGCAAGTCTTTACAAGCCAAAAAGATTTTTTGGCTCTGCAAGAAACATAGAAAACGGAGGATCTTTAACAATAATTGCAACAGCTCTTGTTGATACCGGCTCTAAACTCGACGACATAATATATGAAGAGTTTAAAGGAACTGGAAACCTTGAAGTTCATCTCGATAGAGGATTAGCGAACAGAAGGCTTTATCCAGCTGTTGACATCAACAAATCCTCAACAAGGCATGAAGAGTTGCTTTACCAAGATGAAGAATTAAGGAAAATATGGAAGCTGAGAAGAATGCTCTCATCCTTAGACGCAGTTGAAAGTTTAGAGGTAATGCTAAACGGTATAAATAGCCATAAAACAAATCTTGAATTTTTAGAAGGGGAAGAGCTTAACAGAAATAGTGGTAATATAACTTTTTAATGGACGATAGAGAAAAAATTCGTAATGAAGTTTCTATTGTTGACACAATAAGCGAATATACCAAACTAAAAAAAACAGGCTCTAGCTGGACTGGACTATGTCCATTCCATAATGATAAAAATCCTTCTTTCTCAGTAAGCGAGGATAAAGGTTTGTACAACTGCTTTGCATGTGGCGCCTCTGGTGATATATTCAAATTTATACAAGAAAAACAAAATCTTGACTTTAGTGAAGCTTTACATTATCTAGCTGAAAAACACAATATTCAACTAACGGGGAAAAGAGAAAAATCAAAAAAGTCATATTTTGAAGTTCTTGAAAATTTAAATGATTGGTTGATTAAGGTGTTCCAGGATTCAGATTATGGTAAACCCTTTAGAGACTATATGGAGAAAAGAGGTTTTGATCATCAGTGGTGTAAAGAATATGGAATTGGAGCCTTTCCTCCACAAGGGCAATTATTAAAAAGTTACATTCTTAAAAAAACAAACCTAGAAAAAAAAATATTCCTGGAAGTCGGCTTAATCTCAAAGGCAAAAAATAAATGGGAGCCACTTGCTGGAAGAATATCTTTTCCGATAAGAGATAATATTGGCAGGATACGTGGATTTTCCGCAAGAATATTAAACGATAAAAACAAAAAAATAGCAAAATACAAAAATTCAATTGAATCTGAAATATTTAAAAAAAGTCAACTTTTATACAACTGGCATAATGCCAAAAAAAGCAAAGGGCCATTGATACTATGTGAAGGCCAGTCTGATGTCTTGAGGTTTGAAAAAGAGGGAATAAAAGGCGCTGTTGCATCGATGGGAACAGCATTCTCTGAAGATCATGCCTACATGGTGAAGAGGGTCAAAGATAAAGCTGTAGTTGTTATGGATGGAGATGACAAAGGCCTGATTGCAGCAAGCAAAGCAATCGGAAGACTGCTCAAGGCTGGAATAGAGCCACTTGTGGTCATACCTCCACGAAAAAAAGATCCTGATGAATGGCTTAAAGAGGAGGGTAAAAAGGGATGGGATCTAGCAACAAAACAAGATGCATTGGATTTTTATTTAAACCAGATAATAGAAGAAGAAAACAATCTAAAAACTGAAATCTCGAAACAACGAGCAATTGAAAAAATAAAACCACTAATAAAGGATATGAACGAATCGATTTCAAAACAGCAAATAATAGAAAAAATCTCACAAAAATTCATGCTGCCAAAACATCTCGTAACAACAGAGATAGAAACATCAGCTAGCAATGACCAAAAAAACAAAACAGCAACAAAGAACAAATTCCTCGTAGAAGAGGAAGAAGTTTTTAGATACCTTTTCAAAAATCCAACAAAATGGAAGATAGTTTCTGAAATCTTTAAAAAATACAAAGTAAATGAATTCCAGAGCCAAAAAATAAAAAACATATATTTTGTAATGAATACAATTGACTCAGCAGATCCAGAGTTAATCATGAAACAATTTGAAGGAGAAGAAAAATCCTTTATAGCAGAATGCCTAATATCTGAAAGAGAAACAACTTTATATGATATGGAAGAGATCATCAAAATGATAATCCTAAAAAACCTAAAAGAGGAAAGAAGGATTGTTTCAATGTCAGCCAAGAAAGACAGGCTAAAAACAATCGATAAGATAAATAAAACAATTAACAATATTTCACAAGAGGGTGTTCCAGGCTGGAATGAATTGTAAAAATGTGCATATCGACAATCTTCATAAAAGATTTAGACAATTCGATATCAATAGCATTTAATCGAGAAGAGCTTGCCTCAAGAAGCTTTAAAGATCCTGATTTTTTTATACACAGAAATACAAAAATTATAGCTGGCATAGACAGCCTGAAAGGTGGTACATGGCTTGGCATAAATGAAAATAAAATTTTTTGCCTTGTGACAAACAGAGAGTCAAGTAAATCAAAAATAAAATCTAGAGGAACTTTAGTTTTAGAAATGCTTGCAAGAAAAAACATCACTGATTGCTTGAAGCACCTTGAGGAAGAAACAAAAAATAATACATATGGCGGATTTAATTTAATTGTTGGAAACCTAAAAGATGTTTTTTATAAAAACAATACAAGCGATAAGGTAACCATTTTAAAAAAGGGAAGGCATTTTCTTTCAAACAGTTTTATTAATGATAAAAAATCAAAAAGAATAAAGGCAATGTCCGAAAAATGCTCAAAGTTAACATCTTCAAACTTTGTTACAAAAATGAAAAAAAACCTCGATTTAAGCAGCCTTAAAAATAACTACATGCCGAAAAGCTCTTCGAGCATAATAAAAATCACAGAAGAAAAAATTCTTTGGCTTCATTCAAGTATCAACGATGACTTTGAAAACTGGCATGAGTTAGAAACAGCCAGGCTATTCAAATAAAACTTTTTCCAATCTTGAAAAAATCGAAGATATATTGTCTTTCTTCTCAGACTCGCAATAAAGCCTTAAAACAGGTTCAGTTCCACTTGCTCTTGCCATAACCCAATTATCATTTTTCAAATTTAACTTAATCCCATCTGAAGTGTTTATTTCTTTTTTTGAAACCCCAAATTCTTTTGAAAGTTTCGAAAGATATTGCTCAGGATCCTTCTTTATATTCTCGACAATAGAGTCACTAACTTTCATATCTTTTCTTTCATAATGAAAATCACCATGATTTGCTCTTAACTCTTTTCTTAAAGACCTCAATGTTTTTTTCTCTTTAGCCAAATATTCAATTATCTTCAAAGACGCTAAAAGACCATCTCTTTCAGGAATGTGAAAACTGAAACCAACTCCACCTGACTCCTCTCCAGCAATTAAAGCCTTTCCTGTGTCAAGATAGTCAGAAAGATATTTAAAACCAACAGGTGTCTCATAAATATCGACTTTATACTTTTTAGCTAACCTGTTCAGCCAGATAGAGGTTGGAAGGCTTTTTGCTATATTACCTTTTTCTTCCCTCATCAGAATATCAGCAACAATTGCAAATGTTTCCTGTGGCCATAAAACCTCACCTCTCTCATCACAAAAAGCAAATCTATCCCCATCACCATCAAAAGCTAAGCCAATTGACTCTTTTCTTGAAGCAAGAACAGAATCCGACAATACTTTTAAATTTGATGGAATTGGCTCTGGAGTGATATTACCAAAAGTTGAATCTAATGAATCTCTAAGATAGAAAATATTCATATTTCCCGAGTTTATAAAAATATTTTTAAATAAATCTATTTGAGCTCCATGCATAAAATCAACATAAATATTCTTTTTATCTTTTTTCAAAAAATCAAAATCAATTAAATTTTCTATTGTTTCCCTATATATTTGATTAAAGTCTTTTGGAACATGGGGCCTTAATCTTTTCTCTGGGTCTTCAAAGACTTCTGGTTCGATCTCAGACTCTATTTGAGAAACTATACCTGTCTGCAAAGGCCCTCCATTTGAGCCTTTCAGCTTGACTCCCAAATAAGTATGCGGGTTATGGCTCGCTGTAATCTGAACACCTAAATCTGCTTCAGTTTTTATAACAGCCAATGACAAACTTGGAGTGGGGCAAAAATTCTGAGACAGCAAAGCATGACATCCTTCCGAAATCAAACATTCCACAGCGATAGAGGCAAATTCCTTAGCCTGAAAACGAGTGTCATATCCAACACAGACATGAGCCCTTCCATCAACCATGTCATTGACTCTCTTCCCAACCGAATGCATTAACCTCTTTAGATTGTCCTCATTAAAACCAAAACCTATCTCGGCTCTCCACCCATCGGTTCCAAATCTAATATCAGTTGTCATGTTTTTATCCTAATAGAGATTATGATAAACAAATTATGGATATGATTTTTGAAAAAGCAAAAAACCTAGGTATAAACTTAGGTCAGTCTGAAGAAGCAAAAAGCATCAGGAGAGCACAAGATTCATTGTCGAAAGATGAGGACTTGAAAGCTTTACTAGGACAGATGCAAGCTCTTCAGGATCAGGCTGTTGGAATGAGGTCTAGAGGTACTGAAATACCGGAAGAATTGAAGAAAAAAATGGAAGCCGTTCAAATGAAAGTTGAAGCAAAGCCAATTTACCAGCAATTCATTGCTGCCCAAATGAACTTCGAAAAACTTATGCAAAAGGTAAACAAAAGCATAGAAGAAGGAATGAAAGAGGGTGGAGAGAGAAAAATTATCGTTCCCTAAAATGAGAAATAAACTATTTATTATTTTTATTTTAGCCTTGTCGTCATGCTCAAGCCCGTGGGAAAAAGGAGAAAGTTTTGATTTCTCTACACTTGAAAAAATACCTGTTGAAAACATCTCTTTAGAAAGAACAGTTGTTGCATATGGCTCAATCGAGCCACTTGTTCAAGTTGAAGTGAAGAGTGAAGCCTCTGGGCTTGTCTCAGAGGTTCTTGTTGAAAAAGGAGATAATGTTACAAAAGGCCAAGAGCTTATAAAACTTGACCAAAAACTTTTAAACTCAAGACTGAATCAAGCCTTGGCAACAAAAACCTCATCGGAAGCAAGTTTGGAATCCTCAAAATTAGAACTCGAATCAGCAAGGAGAAACCTGTCAAGAACAGAAGAATTAGTTGATAAGGGTTTTGGAACCGAAGAAGAGCTCCTTCAAGCTGAAGAGAGATTCAAGAGAGCAGGATTGTCTCTAAAGATCCAAGAAGCAAATTTGCAAGAAGTTCTAGAAAGGGTCAATGAAGCTCAGGAAGAACTAAACAACGCAACTATATATGCTCCAGTAGACGGAACCGTGCTTAATCTTCTTATAGAAGAAGGTTCTGCTGTATCATCTGCAACAGGTGGCATGGGCGGAGGAACAAGCTTATTGGTGATAGGAAACATGAAAACAATGAAATTTTTAGGCTTGGTTGATGAAACTGAAGTCAGCAGCGTTAAAGAAGACATGAAATGCAGCATACAGGTTCAAAGCCAATCAGATTCAACCTTTGATGGCTTTCTATACAGAATTTACCCTATGGGTGTTCAGTCTGGGGGCATAATTAATTATGAAATAGAAGTGAGAATAGACAATTCAGAAAAAAAGCTTCTTCCCAAGATGACTGGAGAAGCAAGATTTGTAGTTTCATCAGTTGAAGCAATTGGACTTCCCGACACTGCACTCATATTTGAAGGGTCTAAAACTTTTGTTTGGAAATATAACGAAGAGGGCATTGTTGAAAGAAAATCTGTCACTGTGGGAAAAATTGGTGATGAAAATGTTGAAATTTTATCTGGTTTGGAAATTGGTGACGAAGTCGTCAACAGGCCTCCCGCAGATTTAGAAATGAAAATGATTGGATCCGGAAGCAAAAGACGCGGACGTTAAAAGCAATGTCTCTAATTGAGCTTGAAGGAATATCAAAAACTTACAAAACAGGAAAAATATCTTTTGAAGCTCTTAGGGGTGTTGACCTAAAGATAGAAAAAGGTGAAAGCCTTTCCATCATAGGCCCTTCAGGATCTGGGAAAAGCACTTTAATGCACATAATAGGCCTTTTAGACAAGCCAACAAAAGGAAACTATCTTTTAGATGGAAAGAACATAAACAGACACAACAGCAACAAGCTAGCTGTTTTAAGGAATCAAAAAATTGGCTTTGTCTTTCAAAGCTTTCATCTCCTGCAGGGAAGCACGGCTTGGGAAAACGTCGCATTGCCTCTTGCTTATTCAAGGAAAAATAATAAGCAAAAAAAAGAGAAAGCAATGAAATACTTAGATTTAGTCGGGCTAAAAAGATGGGCAAGCCATAAAAGCAATGAATTATCCGGTGGACAGATGCAAAGAGTTGCAATAGCAAGATCTTTAGTTAATGATCCGGAAATAATACTTGCTGATGAGCCTACAGGTAACCTTGATAGCAAAACCGGTGAAGAGATATTAAAGATACTAGAAGAACAAAAACAAAGAGGCATTACTGTTATTCTTGTAACTCATGATCCTGAGATATCAAAAAGAACCGACAAAACAATAAAAATCTTAGATGGAAACATTGTTAAATGATTATTGAAAATTTAAAATTTGCAATACGAGCAATTTTTTCAAAACCACTTAGATCCGTTCTCACGCTAATAGGTGTTACTTTTGGTGTTGCTTCTGTTGTTATAGTCACTGGTGTAGGTGAAGGTTTTAAAAAGAACTTTGAAGACAGCATGGCCGGACTTGGAACTAATCTTTTGGTTGTATGGCCTGGAAGAAATTATGACAGCTCAATTGAAACCAGGAAGAAAGTACAACCCTTAACTATAGAAGATGCTGAGGAAATAGAAAAACTTCCTCATGTAAACTTTGCAGCGCCTGAGGTTGGTGCTCGAGAAATCGCAAGAGTTGGCAATAGAAATCTAAGCGTTGATGTGAGAGGGGTAACGCCAGCATACTCATCAGTCAGATCTTACGAAATAGACAAGGGCAGGTTTCTATCACCATTAGATGTCGAAGGCAAAAAAAGAGTTACTGTTATAGGTCCTGAATTATGGAAAAAATTACTACCTGGACAAGATCCAATAGGTGAAAAAATCATCTTAGGGGGCATATCTTTCGAAATAATCGGTGTCCTTAGCGCAAAAGAAGGGGGAGGGAGAGATGATGGAGGTTTCTCAAGTGCTGATGAAATATCTTTAATACCGATCACAACAGCAAAATCATTTTTCTCGGGAGGAAAAGGTGTAAACACAATAAATGTAGAAGCTAAATCGCTAAAAGATATAGCTCTTACAGAACAAGAAATCACCGAACTTCTAAGGAAAAGACACAATATAAAATTTTCTGAAGGAAATGATTTTGGAATATTCAATTCAGGAGAAATAGTGAATACAGTTAGCGGCTTCATCAACGGGTTCAATATGTTTCTTCTTGCAATTGGAAGCATATCTTTGTTGATAGGTGGTATTGGCATCATGAACATCATGCTTGTCACTGTCGCTGAAAGAACAAGTGAAATCGGACTTAGAAAAGCGTTGGGTGCATTAAATAGAGACATACAAATTCAATTCTTAATTGAATCGGTATCGCTAGCTTTCATGGGTGGGCTTTTAGGGATGCTTCTTGGCTATGCTGGGATAAACGGTATTTCCCGAATACCTAACTTTCCTGGAGAGCCAATATTCAATGTTCAAGTTTTTATCATATCGGCATCAGTTTCAATGGCTATAGGCTTGATATTTGGATTAATTCCAGCAAATCAAGCTTCTAAACTGGATCCAATCGTCGCTTTACGAAGAGATTAATTTGAAAAAAAAATTAGAAATAAGAACTTTTAAAAATTTTTTAGGAATATCATTTAGTAAAGCAACAGGATACATAAGAGATCTTCTTTTGGCCTCAAAATTTGGAAGTGACTCCATAATGGATGCTTGGGCTTTAAGTTTTCAAATATTAACATCATTAAAAACAGCTTTAGCAGAAACCCCTTTGGAGTCAATATCGATTCCGGCTATGTCAAAAATTGCTGCAGACAAAGAAAAGCACCAGTCTGCAAGCGGATCGCTTTTAACGAAAATTGTATTAGTGTTAGTTCCCACTCTCGTAATGCTTTCTCTCTTTTCTGGCAGCATTGCAACCTTTTTAACAGCCTATAAACCGTCAGATATTGAACTTGAAATGCTTTCAAGCCTTATAAAAGGACTTTTAGGATATATTTCTGGTGCAGTAATTAGCATATGGGCTAGCTGTGTTTTAAGAAGCCAGGGAAGGATGCTGGCTGCGTCATTAACCCCAATAATATTAAACTTATCAATAATTGCATGTGTTTTATTCTTGAAAAAAGATCCTATTGAAACATTAACATGGGGAGCAGGATGGGGCGCTTGGATAGGTGTTGTTTTTCAATTTTATGCATTTGGGCTTGGCAAAAGATGGCCTAAGATAAATTGGAAAAACAAGTACCAAGAACAATTTGACAAAAGATACCTTGAAGGTGTTGGTGTAGGCATCTTCCCAAGTCTAACTTTAATTGCAACACGCTATTATGCAACTTTATTAAGCTCAGGATCCATATCATGGCTATACTATTCAACAAGGCTAATACAGGTTCCTAACTCTCTTATTGGTGTCTGTATCGCACAAGCCTCACTTCCAGAACTTTCGATAATTTCAAAATCAAATTTTTCAAGAGAGCTAGAAAAGGCATTAAGGATAGGTTTTGTATTGGCAATACCGATGACAATATATTTTTTCTTTGAATCAAAATTCTTTACAGAGCTGCTTTTCCAATATGGAAAATTCACAAATAATGACACAGCTCAAGTTGCTGCGATATTTAAAATACTAGCAATATCCCTTCCTTTAGTCATATCTGAATCAATACTCACGAAAGCCTGCTATGCTAAAAACATACACAAAAAACTCATAAAAATCAAATTAATACAATTCTTAAGCTGTCTAGCTTTTCTTGCATTTTTTTTCTACGGAAATTTAGAGAATAAACTTTCTGCAGTTCCTCTCTCCTCTATAGTCTCAGTTTCAATTGGAGTGCTTCTGTTGAGAAAAGAATTCGAAATTAAAAACAAAAACATATTCAGCATTTCCAAAAAAACAAAAAAATACCTTATTGGCATTTTCTTTTTTTTCATTCTTTTTGAACAAGATTCATTCTTTTTGCCCTTCTTTTCCTTAGTGGCAGTTTCTTTTTTTGAAGACGCGAATTGGCTTAATACCTTATTGATGATGATAACAACCTTTCTATATTTGGGGAATGGCTTACACTGGATAAAAGCTGCAATATCTGCATGCTCAATTATTTATATGTGGAAAAACGAGGTCACAAAATAATCAAAACAAAAGTTCTTGTTTGCGGAGGCGGAACAATAGGCCATGTGACACCAGCTCTAGCAATTCTAGAAAATGTGGATCATGATCTTTTGTGGCTAGGCACAGACAGAATAGATTCCATTGTTTTAAAAAGCAAGAAAATAAAACACATCAATCAAAATTTAAAATCAGGAAGAAATTTCAAAAGTGCATTCTTTCATTTTCTAGCATTAACAAAAACTTTTAAGATAATTCGAGATTTCAACCCTGAAATAGTCATAGGGACTGGTGGCTATGCAAGCTTCCCAGGCTTGATAGCTGCAAAAATCATGAATAAAAAAATAATATTAATAGAACCTAATGCCAAGCCTGGCTGGGCAAATAAAATTTTGAAAAGAATCGCAAACAAAATATTCTGCTCAAAGAAACTTCAAAACTATTTTGGTAAAAAAGCAATAGGGATTAACGTTCCGGTTTATAAGAAATACAAACAGTTCAAAAAAGAAGAAATCAGAAAAAAGCTCAACATAAAAGAAAATATGTTTGTGCTATGTGTAACAGGAGGAAGTCAAGGTTCGCAAAAAATCAACAAAATGATAACAGAGTCCCTAAAGATGATAAATGAAACATTTTCTCAAATTTTCATTTTTTGGCAATGCGGATCAGGTTCAGAAGAAATAAAAAAATCTTTAGATAACCAAAAAATCCCCTACAAAGTAAACAAATTCACAGATAGTTTGGATGAATGGATGTGCGCTTCTGACATTGTAATCTGCAGAGCAGGGGCATGCACTCTCGCAGAAATAAAAGCACTTGGTAAAAAATCAATATTGATACCTTTAAAAACAAAAGACAATCATCAGTTTGCAAATGCCGAAGAGCATGCTGCAGAATATACGGCTGAAGTTCTTTCACAAGATGCAAGTTGCACATTATTTATAAAAACTTTGAAAAAAATAAAAAAACTAAAAAACCCTCAAAGTAAAGGCTTAAGAGCTGGTGAAAAAATTGCTAAATTAATTTTCAATTAGATCTTTTATTTTTTTAGAAAGAACCAGAGGGTCATTGTTTGAACCAAGAAGAAGGATTCGTTTTTCTAGATTAAAAAATTTCAATGGTATAAAAACAGCATTTAAACTTTCCCAATTCATTAATTGATTATTGGCAAAATTCAAATTTTCATCAGAATTAAAAAAATATATTTCAAAATCATCCTGAACAAAAACAATGCCCTCATCGCTTTTTAGCTCTCTTGAAACAGTTAGTCTTTTACCGTATTCAGCCTTTATCAAAGATGGTGTGCCTTGCAAGCCAACACCTTGATCAAGAAAAAAAGTAATCTTATCGGAATGGGTAAGTGCATATCCATAAACTAACGACAAGCATTCTTTAAAATCTTTTAAAAAACCAGAGTCAGAATAACCAAAATCACTCAGATGACAATTTGAAGTAGGGTTCTCAGCAATTAATGTCTTTTCATTTTCAGGATGTTCTAGAATTCCGGAAGAGACATCAATCACAAAAAACGACAAAACACAAATTAGAACAATAATTACATAAAACTTTTCAGACTTTACTTTCAAACTTTATTCAAAACCTTTCTTATCAAATTTAAAGCTTTAGCTATAACATCTTTTGAAACATCCAATACAGGTCTAAACCTCAAGGATCTATCTCCACAACCTAATATCAAAACCCCTTCCTCAACAAGGAGAGACCGTACAGTATCTCTAATTTCTTCGTTAGGTAGATCAAAAGCGCACATAAGGCCAGCACCTCTAACATTACTAACCAGGTCATCAAAATCTTTAGCCATATCTTTTAAACCCTGAAGTAAAAAGGCACCCACTTGACTGCAATTGTCAAGCAAATTTTCTTTTTCAATGATTTCTATATATTTTGTAACCCTAACCATGTCAACTAAATTTCCACCCCATGTTGAATTTATCCTGCTGCTTACCTTGAAACAATTATCAACATCATCAATCCGACTGCTAGCAGCTATTCCACAAACTTGAGATTTCTTTCCGAAAGAAAAAATATCCGGCTTAACGTCCGTACCTTGCCAAGCCCACCAATTACCAGTTATGCCCATTCCAACTTGAACCTCATCGAAAATAAGCAAAACATCATTTGAATCACACCAAGATCTAACTTTTGCTAAAAATTCATTTCGAAAATGATTGTCTCCACCTTCTCCCTGGATAGTCTCCATTAGAACAGCTGCTATTTGATTTGGGTGCTCTTTTTCAAAGGAGTCAAGCTTGTCTATGAAATCTTTCTCTTTTTCAATCAAAGAAGCCAGGGAGCTTTCTGTCTCTGGAAAAGTTCTAGAAGGGCAGGGTAGCCTAGGCCAGTCGAACTTAGGAAAAAACATTGTTTTTCTTGGATCTGCAGTGTTGGTTAAGCTTAAAGTGTATCCTGACCTGCCATGAAAGGATTTTTCCAAATGGGCAATTGAAAGAAGGTTTTCATGAACTTCTTTTTCTGATTCAAGATTCTTACGCATCTTCCAATCAAAAGCTACCTTCAAGGCATTTTCAACAGCCAAAGAACCTCCCTCTATGAAAAAAAGATGTGGATATTCATTTGTCACAACTCTCGACATAGCAGTTACAAAATCAGCATATGGTTGAGTGTAAACGTCTGAATTAACAGGCTTATGGGAACCAACAACACCTAACTTCAACAAAAAATCATCATCTAGAAAAGATTCATGATTAACACCAATTGGCTGACTCGCAAACATGCTAAAAAGATCTATGTACTCCTTGTTGTCTGAAGCGTCAACCAGGATCGAACCTTTGCTCTTTTCAAGATCTAAGACAAGATGGTAACCATCTACCAAAATGCTCTTTGACAAACTCTCTCTAACATTAGAAGCTCTAGTTTTCCACATTTTTTCCGCTACAGATTTCAATTTATTTTCCATTTTTCTTTACTCCCATTCCAGCTTGAACAAGATTGTGCAAATGAATAACACCTACTAAATTAGAACTCCCATCAACAACCGGCATTACAGTTATTGCATTTGATTCCATTTTTTCTAATGCTGAGCTGGCTAAATCATTTTTATTTATTATTTTTGGATTTTTGTTAGCAATATTTACTATCTTTTGAGACACCAAATTATCCAAAGAATCATTTCCTTCAAAAAGTCTTCTCAGGTCGCCATCTGTGAATATGCCCTCTACCTTGTCCCCTTTGACCAAAATTACAGCTCCAAGATTCCCAGCTGACATCCTTATAACACAAGACTGCAAAGTATCATCCGGATCAACTATTGGTAAATCATCCCTAACCATCCATTGATGAACCTTCGATAAAGCATTGCCGAGAGAGCCTCCAGGGTGATACATCGCAAAGTCTGATGGGGTAAAGTTTCTTTCTTCAGCTAAGGCTACAGCTAAAGCATCTCCTAAAGCCATCATTACGGTTGTAGATGAGGTTGGTGCTAGATCATGCTGATCAGCCTCCCTTGAAACAAAAGAGTTCAAAACAGCATCTGCTTCTCTTGCAAGTGTTGAACTTAAATTGCCTGTAAGTGCAATAATAGGTATTTTTCTCATTTTTAAAGAAGGTATCAAACCAAGAATTTCAGTTGTATTTCCAGAGTTTGAAATCAACATCGCTACATCATTTTCTGAAATTAGACCCAAATCACCATGCAAAGCTTCTCCAGCATGCATGAAAACACTAGGTGTTCCCAGGCTGGCAAGTGTAGATGATATCTTTCTGCCAATTAATCCTGATTTTCCTATACCTGAAATAACAAAACTCCCAGAAGATGCCATAACAATATTGAAAGCATCTTCAAAACCTTTGTCTAGAAGGTCAGCAGCAGAAAGGATTGCCTTTGACTCAGCCAACATAACCCTTTTAGCGGCCTCTTTAAAGCTACTCATAGTCAAGGCCTCTTAAAGAATTTGATTTTATAGAATTATCTGAATCTAGAATAACAATCCTCGCCTTATGATTTTTAATACAATGTTCACCCTGTAATTTATAACACAGAATAATGACCTTGTCACCTTTTTTAAAATAATGAGCCGCAGCTCCATTTAAAGTTATAGCCTTGTCTTCTTTTTCCTTGATAACATAAGTGTGAATCCTTTTTCCATTTGAAATGTTCAAAACCGATATCTTCTCAAAAGGAAGAATGCCTGAAGCTTCAAGCAAATCAGGACCAAGGCCACAAGAACCTTCGTAATCAAGATCGGAATTAGTTACATATCCTCCGTGAATTTTGCAATTAAGCATCTCTCTCATAAAGTCAACTCCTCATTATCTATCAATCTTGTTCCTTCAACCCAAGCCGCTACCAAAACTCTAGCATCCTGATTCAAGATGTCCAATTTTGGCAACAAAAAACTGGGCCTTACTTCTAAATAGTCAATTTTACTAATTTTTTCTGATAAAAAGTCAATACCAATTGCTTCTAGAGTCCTTACGTCTCTTAAACCTTCACTCCAGGCGGTTTTCACTTTCAATAAAGCTTCTGGAATGTATAAAGATTGACTATATCCGTCTTTAGACAGATAGGAATTCCTAGAAGACAGAGCAAGACCATTATTGTCTCTTTTTGTTTTAACGCTCATTATCTCAGGACCATTAAACATTTTTGAAAACTCTTTAACCAAAACTAGCTGTTGCCAATCTTTCTCACCAAAAATGGCAACATCAGGTTCAACAATCTGAAATAACTTTTTAACAACAGTTAGAACTCCGTCAAAAAAACCTGGCCTGAAAGAACCCTCTAGGATAGATCCGAGCTCACCAGAGCTCTCACTTATAAAAGGACCATCTGGGTAAATTTCATCCAAGGTAGGGAACCATACCTCTTTCGCTCCTGAAGAAATAGCATAAGCAAAATCATCCTCCTTCCTTCTCGGATAACTGTCAAAATCTTCATTTGCTCCAAATTGTGTTGGGTTAACAAATATGGAGACAATAACATCGCCAATTTTTGAACCTTCCTTTATTAGTGAAGCATGACCCTTATGCAATGCTCCCATAGTGGGCACGAAAATTTTCTTTTTCATTGTTCGAGATCTTCAATTAAGTCTTCTGAAATGGACCAAGATTCATCAGCACTTGGATAAGAGCCTTTTTTTACAGACTCTGAAAAAGAGCTTATAGCATTATTGATCTCTCTCGAGACGTCACCAAAAGGTTTTTTCAAAAATTTAAATTTCCCTTGATGCCATCCAATTAAATCATGGAATACAAGAATTTGACCATTGCAACAAGGACCACTCCCTATACCGACAGTTGGAACATTCGTATCTGAAGTTATCTTTTTCGCTAACTGCATAGGAACACACTCAAGAACAATCGAAAAAACACCTGAACTCTCCAAAGATCTCGCTTCTTTATAAATTCTTTTTGAGTCTTTTGCTGTCTTTCCTTGAACCAAATGCCCTCCAATCTGCTCTACTTTTTGCGGCGTTAAACCCACGTGACCCATAACAGGAACGCCATGCTTTGTTAGATGCTCAACTAGCTCTAGAACCTCCTCTCCACCTTCAATCTTTATTGCATTAGCTCCACATCTAATCAACTCACACGCATGTCCAGAAGCAACCTGTAAACCAGACTGAACTGAACCAAAAGGAAGATCGGCAACAATTAAACTGCTATTAATAAATTTAGAAACAGCAGTAACATGATAAGTCATTTCTTTCATGCCTATTGAGGTTGTATTTTCATTACCCAAAATAACATTAGAAAGAGAATCTCCAACCAAGACGATATCCACGCCCGCCTTGTCTGCAGAAATGGCAGAAGGCCTGTCATAAGCCGTCAAAGCAATCAATTTTTCATCTTTTGAAAAGTTTTTGATTTTTGGAACTGTTAGCATACTTGGAAATATTCTAATTTCTCAATCAGGAATATAAGTAATAGTTTTAAGATAAGCATTATGTTGCTAACTGTTAATAATTTAACTAAAAGCTTTTCAGGTAAAAAAATACTTGATAACTTGAATTTTAAAATTCCAAAAAGCAGTATTGTGGGCTTTCTCGGACCAAATGGAGCAGGAAAAACAACTACATTGCGAATCTTGTCTGGCTTTCTTAAGCAGGATAATGGTCAGATTCAATTTAAAGATAAAAATTATTCAGAATACAGCCATCTAATTAAGAATAAAATTGGATACCTGCCAGAAAAATTACCCCTTTACTCAAACATGACACCTCGTGAACAAATATCTCTAGCAATCAATCTACACTCAATAAAAAACCCTGAACAAGAATACGAAAGAGTTGCTGAATTGACAAAAATAAAAAAAATTTCTAATAGATTGAATAAATTTCTTTCAAGAGGTTTCAGGCAAAGAGTTGCATTGGCTTTATCATTAATAGGCAAGCCTGAAATAGTATTCCTAGATGAACCAACAACCGGACTAGACCCTGAACAAATTGTAAATTTTGAAAAAACTATCAAAGATATCAAGAATCAAGAAGGCACTTCTTTTGTGATGTCTAGCCATAGGTTAGAAATAATTCAGCAACTATGCTCTAGAGCGTTCATCCTTTCTGGTGGAAAAATAAAATTTGACTCAGAGATAAAAGACAAAAACCTTAAAAAAATTTACCTGAAAACAATAAAAGAAAAATGAACACAGTTAAAAAAATAATCACAAAAGAGCTGCAGGGCCACAACAAAGGGGTCAGTGTTTGGATTGGATTGATTGGCCTTCTGTTGATTCAGGGTTATTTTTTAACTCTAAACCTTATGAATTATTCAGATCCATTTTCCACACCTGGAAACTGGAATGATGGCCCAATGACAGTCCTTCTTCTTGACTCTTGTTTCCTAGGGGTTCTCTTCTCACCGTTCATAACAATATCAACAATATGCCTTGAAAGAAAAGAAAACACTCTTGAATTTCTTCTTTCACAACCGATTAAAGCATCTAGCATAATCCTTGGAAAGCTTATAGCTTCTACAATTTTAATTTTTGCTATTTTATCCCTCCCAACAATAGGAATTGTCTGGCTGGGCAAGTTTGGCGTCATTGATTATGGCCATTACCTAAGTGGCCTGATAGGTTTAATATTGCTTTCTTTTGCATTGTCAGGGCTTGGAGTATTCATATCTTCAATCACAGAGAATCTGACAGCTGCATTTTCAATATCCTTTCCAGTATTTCTTTCTTTTTGGTTTATTGGCTTCTTGGAAAACACAAATACCAACGCGCTCCTTCAGGGACTTGCAGAATTAGGCTTTCAGAAAAAATTAGCTAATTTTTCTGAAGGTATAGTAAACCCTGAAAATGTTCTTTACTTTATATTTTTTGGATTATTTTGGTTTCTTTTGACAAAAAAAACAATGGAGTTGAAAGGCTGGAAATGAAAAAAAATATTAAAAAAATAAAATTAACATCACTTTTTTTAGCCTTGTCAGGAATAGCTTTTGCAACAACAACCATGCTTGAAAAAAATCTTCAAGAACCTAAAGTTTTAATTTCTTTTTTTGCATTTGTTCTTGCATTGACAATAAAGGAACTAACAACAAAGAAAAAAGATAGCCTGAAAGATCATTTGCCCTCAATAATACTGACTCTTTTTGTATTTTCTGGACTCTTTATTTTTGCAAAAGTAAACCTTAAACCACTTGATTTGACAAGAAATAAAATCAGATCAATTTCAGAGGAAGCAAAAAAAATAACAAAAGAAATAAATGAAAAAACAGAAATATTTGCTTTCTTTGATGACCCTTATGAAAAAACAACAAAACAAATTGCGAATAAAGCAAATCTTGAAAGCATGTTTGAACAATTAAGCAAAGAAAATAAATTAATTACTTACAAATTCATAAATCCCAATAGGGAGCCATCTGCAGCATTAAGGTTCAATGCTAGAGAAAATCAAATATACATAGTGCAAGGCGACAAACAGATAATCATGAATACAAATGATGAAGAAGGTTTAGTTAATGCTCTTTATGGTTTCTCTAAAGATGTGAAAAATGTATGCTTTGTGCAAGGGCATGGAGAAAAAGAACTTTATGGAGAAGAAGGAATCACGGCAATAAAAAATTCACTGCTCAATCGAGCCTACAAAATAAAAACATTGAATCTTTATGAAGAAAACGAATCTGATTGTGAAATTGTTGCAATAGTTGGGGGCAGTGGGAATCTTTTAAATTCAGAAATAGAAAAGATATCAACAATCAAAAACCTTTTAGTAATATTTGAAGGATCCGAGCAGAGCGCTCTTTCTAAATGGCTTGAGGAAGAGGGGATAGAAATTAGTAAAAACTATATAAACGATTCATTTGAAGAAGATTTTGACCCATTGATAATACTTTCATCTCCAAACAACTTGACCTCACATCCAATAGTTGAAAACATAGATGAATTTATGCTTTTCTCAACTGCTAAATCAATAATATCCAAAAGTCCAAAATGGCTAGATTCAAATTTAGTATACAGTGGCATCCAAACCTGGATTGAAGAAAATGGAAATGAAAAAAAGGATGAATTTGAAAAGCATGGACCGTTTCTTATAGCTCTTGCTCAAGAAAATATTGAAGAAAACAAAAAAAGAGTTATTGTTTCGGATTCAGACATAGCAGATAATATAATTCAACAAGCATTACCGATTAGCAATAACTTCATATTAAATATTGTTAATTGGCTTTCGGATAGAGAAGAAATGATAGCTGTGCCTTCAAAGAACAGAGACCTGAATCCAATTTCAATCAATAAACAAGAAATTCTAAAAGTGGTCATGCTTTATCTTGGCTTGATCCTTGCTGTTTTGTCTCAGGTGATAGTAACTCAGGTGAAAAGAAAATCGAAATGAAAAATAATAAATTTTTAATATTTTTGACATTTCCAATACTTGCTTATTTCAGCATCCAATTCATGAAGCCAAAACCAAACACCCTAAAATGGATAAACAACCTGAAGCATCAAGAGTTGCTATTGCAAAAACAATCAGATGACCTAGAGGTTCATTTCATGAATTACACGGATAAGTGGGTCTTAAACTTCCCAAATGGATACAGTCCCGAAAAAACAAAACTAAATATAGCACTTAAGTCACTTAAAGAAATAAAAGCACTTGACTCTTTTGAACCGATTGAGAAATATGAAGAATATGGATTGGGCCCAAATGCAATCAAGATTACCGTGAGATCCAATTACAGGGAATCAATTTTTTATATCGGATCTCCAGAATCATCTGAGAAAGCTTATTTAAAGTTTCAAAATGACAAAACAATTCACCTCATTGACTTTGACATCTATCAATCCTTTGTTGGCAAGGTTGAGTCATGGGTTGACAAAAGGTTGACGAAAATAAAACCTGATGAGGTGGAAAGCATTTCTGCTCATGTGAACACAAAATATCTAAACATACCGGGCTTTAGTGATTTTGAGAAAATAGTTTTATGGGATCTAAAAAGAACAGAAGGCAATCAATGGCAAGATTTAAGCACAGACTTGCCTGTTTCGGGAAACAAGGTTCAAAAAATTATTGAAACAATTGGAACGACAGAGGGGGAAAGATTAAACTATAGAGACTTTCTAAGTGACCCGGCTGTCAAGATTTCAATAAAAAAATATGATGATGAAAAACCTCTCGAGATAATGCTAAACCCTTACGAAGATTACTGGGCTTCTTGGGGGGATTCATTTGGTGGCTTCTATATGGAAAAAGACTGGAAGCCAGATTTGATTTTGAAAACAAACGAAACCATTTATAGAAATGTTTTTTTGGAACTAGAAGATTCAAAACAATGTGATTTTGAAAAAAACGGAGAATCACTTTCTTCAGAAAGTCAAGAAAAATGGACTCAGGTGTTTTCTGAAACCTGGCCAGAAGGTGCAAGACCAGCCAATGTAACAAACTTAACAAAAAAGGTATCATTGGCTATCAGGTGTACTGAAAACAATTTTGAGCTTAATGTTATTTTTTATCCAAACGAATCAATTGTTCAATTTTCAAAATCTGGAATAATATGGAATTTTCCAGAGGAATGGTGGAATAGAAACATCCAAACAGTTAATGAGTAAAAAACTCATCCTTGCAGCAAATGACTTTGGATTGTTTGAAGCTATAGACAAAGGCATAATAAGAGCCTGCAAAGAAGGCATTCTCAAAAATGTAGCAATCATAAACACATCAAAAAAATCAAAATTCCTAAAAGCCTTAAAGAAAACAAAAACCGAATTGGGAATCCAGCTAAATGCAACAAAGGGCAAGCCGATTTTGCAAAGTGGAATCAATTCTTTAATCGACAATAAAGGTGATTTTTTAAGAAGCGGAAGGGAGCTGATGCTTAATGCTAAAACAAAAGAACTTGAAAAGGAATTTTATGCTCAGTTAAAAAAAGCGAAAGAGTCATTTGTTCCTAAATGGATATGTTGCTCAGATGAAATGGAAAATAATCCAAAAATTTTTGAAATTGCTTTAGATATTGCAAGATTAGAAAAAATTCCAATTAGAACCTTCTTCCCTTGGCAGAAAGATGCAGCTAAAGCACGAAGCGTAAACACACCTGACAACCTCTCTGAAGACTTTTATGACGAGCCATCAATCACGCTCCCAGGTTTTTTAAAAATTTTAAAAAATTTAAAAAATGGAATTACAGACATGCCTTGCAGGCCTGGATCGATAAATAAAAAAGTTATAGAGGGCTGTCAATACTCATGGCAAAGAGAAATTGAATTATCTACACTTATAAATGAAAAATTAAAAATGTTTTTCAAAGAAGATTCATCAATAAAATTGATAAAATTTAGCGAGATTAAAAATCATGAATAAATCAAACATACAAATACTTGATAAAAAATCATTAAACAAATCTAAGCAAAGCGCAAAAATAACTGGCGAAGTGCTGCTAGCATTAAAACAGTTTATAAAACCTGGAATAAAAACAATAGAGATTGAAAATATGGTTTTAGCAGAAATAAAAGAAAGAAACTCAAAACCTGCTTTTCAAGGCTACAACAACTACCCATTTGCTACATGCATAAGCGTCAATGAAGACTTTGTGCATGGTTTCCCTTCGGACAGAATACTTCTTGAGGGCGACATCGTTACAGTTGATTTTGGAGTCATTTTTGAAAAGATGTACTCTGATTCTGCATACACATATCCAGTTGGTCAAATATCTCAAAAAAACATGGACTTTCTAGACTGTGTGTGGGACTCTCTCTACAGCTCAATAGAACAAGCAAAACCTGGAAAAAAAACTGGCGATATAGGCTTTGCTACACAAGAAGTATTGTTAAGAAAAGGCTACAACCCTAGTGCAGAGCTTTTTGGACATGGTATAGGAACAATACTGCATGGAGAACCTCTTATTCCAAATTTTGGAACAAAAGGAACGGGAGAAACGCTGTCTAGCAATCAATGTATAGCAATAGAAATAATGGCATCTCAAGGAAACACAAAGACATATACAAAATCTGATGGATGGACTGTTGTAACTCAAGATCACTCTCTAACAGCGCATTATGAACATACTGTAGTTGTCAATGACCCCCCAATGATCCTTACGGATTGCGAATTGTGGTCAAAGAAACCTTCAATAATATTCAAATGAAGAAAATAATTGTCCTTGGAGGGGGCTGGTCTACCGAAAGAGATGTGAGCTTAAACTCAATGGCTCAAACTTACAAAGCAATAAAAAGCTTTCATTCTCGTACGGAAAAAAAAGATATAAAAATCGCAGACAATCTCCTTACCTTGCTTGAAGAGGATTTAAAAAACATACTGATTTTTCCATGCCTTCATGGGAGAGGAGGGGGTGAAGATGGTGCAATTCAAGCATTTTTAGAATTGCATGAAATCAAATACGTTGGATCCAAAGCAAAACAAAGCTCCCTTGCTTTAGATAAAGTAAAAACAAAAAAATTAATGACCTCAAAAGGAATTCCTGTTCTTCCACAAAAAATATATGACAAAAATAAAAAGCCTAAATTCAAGGACTTTGATAACAAGTTAATAGTCAAACCAATAAATGAAGGCTCCAGCATAGACACCACATTAGTTGAAACAGACGAAGATTGGGAAAATTTATCAGTATCAAAAAAATGCCTTGTTGAGCCATACATAAAAGGTAGGGAGCTAACAGTTGGCGTTATAGAAACAAATAAAAAAACAAAACCATTAGGCATTATAGAAATAAAGCCAAAAAAAGAATCTTTTTATAACTATAAATCAAAATATACATCTGGAGAAACGGAATATATAAAAAAACCAAAAAATTTAGAAACAGCAATTCGAAATAAAATAAAAAAGTATGCATTAGATGCTCATAAAGCACTTGGCTGCAGGTCTTTCTCGAGATCAGATTTCATAATCGATAATAAGAATATATGGTACCTTGAAACAAATACAATACCGGGAATGACAGATTTAAGCCTTTTGCCCTTAAGTGCGCAAAAAGCAGGCTTAGGTTTCGAAAAGTTTCTTATGATGGTACTTAGCAACTATGAATAAACACCCTTGGGATATCTTCACAATGAATGTCAATGACATGCTTTCGGAAATAAAGCCCGGAGAAAAACATGCTGCTTCATTAAGAAGAGAGGACAAGAGCCTAACATTTGTTTGCACCAATTCAATTCGATGGGGAGGCTCAAAAGAAAGTGATTTAAAAAAAATAAGAAAAACAAAACTTATCAAATCTGTAACCAATGAAAACAAATCACTCAAAATTGAACCAAACTATGAGGAACTTGCAGAAAGTATCTTTAACTTCTACTCAACAAATAAAAATGTTTTTGACCAAGAGAGAGATGAACAAAAATGGATTGTTGAATACTCTCAACCAAACACACACAAAGCATTCCATATAGGCCATTTTAGAAATGTTGTTACTGGCGATTTCATAGTTAGGATAGCAAGAAAATTTGGAATAAATGTTATTCCAGCAAACTATATAGGTGATATAGGAACCCATGTCCTTAAGGCTCTCTTAGGTTGGGAGCTAGCTGGAAAGCCAAAACCGCCAACACTAGAGCAAGAACCTAACCTTGATCTCTCCAGATGGCTTGGTGAATACTACTCACAATGGGCACAAAGAGAATCAGGATCGAGGGAAAATTTTATTAAAGAAGCATGGAGTGTAAAAGATCTACTTAATCAAGATTCAGATTTTGAAATAGGTGAAAAATTTAAAAAATTCAAAAAAAACAAATTTCTAATCAGCAAAATCTTGAAAAAATCAACTGATGGCCGCCTTCATTCAGAAAATTTTAAAAACCTAAATAAATCTGCAATCAACTGGAAAAAAGATTTGGATCTGCAGAATGAAATTGCAGAAAGGTGGAAAAACAAGGATCCAGAACTCGTAAAAGACTGGAAGAAAACAAAAAAATGGTGCATGGATGCCTTTGAAAAAATATACCGACTTCTCGATGTTGATTTTGAAAAAATATATTATGAATCAGATGTAGAGGAAGATGCAATTCGAATATCAAATAAACTTGTAAACAAAAACTTAGCTGAAAAAGAAGGCGGGTCTGTTTTGGTTGACTTTAAAAAAGAACCATACAACAGCAATAAATTAGATGTATTGCCACTGTTACGATCTGATGGATTGCCTCTGTACTCAGCAAAAGATCTTGCATTAGCAGAATTGAAACAAAACCAATACAAAACAAATAAGTCTTTTTATGTTGTAGGTGCTCCACAAAGCTTTTACTTCAAACAGATTTTTAAAATACTAGAACAAGATAAAAAGCTGTCAGAATTGATTCATATTGGATATGAAATGGTTGATTTGCCTGAGGGAAAAATGTCAAGTAGGTCAGGAAACATTGTTGCTTTTTCTGAATTATGGGAAGAAGCTAAAAAATTTACAAAATCAAAATCAAGTCAAAAAATTTCAAAAAAAGATCTTGAGAAAGTAACAACAGGAGCTTTAAAACATTTAATGTTCTCAAGAGACTTCAATAAAAGAATATCCTTCAAATGGGAAGAGGTACTGTCTAATGAGGGAAAAACAGGGTCTTATTTGCAATATGCTGCGGTTAGATGTAAAAGAGTCATAGAAAAAAGCGGAATACAGCCTAATCTTAAATTTGAAAAAACAAAAATGAATAAAGATGAAAAAACTCTTATTTTTAACATTTTTACTATCCAAAATGAATTAAAAAGATCTTTTGAAACCATAAGCCCAACTCCTTTGCTAGAGTCACTTCACAGGCTGTCAAAAGCATTTTCAAACTTTTACCATTCAAGCCCAATCATTAATAAAGATCCTGAATTAGAAAAATTTAGGATCAACTTGGCCTACTGCACATTAAAAACACTAGAAGAGACATTAAAAATCTTTGGGATATCAGTACCTTCAAGAATGTGAGCATATCTTTAAAAAATATTCAAAAAACTATAGAGGGAACACAAGCCTGTAAAAATGTTTCTCTAGACATAAAAAAAGGTGAAATTGTAGCTCTTCTTGGAGCTAATGGAGCAGGGAAAACAACAACAATAAGAACCTTAATAGGATTGCTTAAGCCAGATTCCGGAAAGATACTTTTAAACAACAAGGAAACAAGCTCATTAGAGCTTCGTCAATCTTTAGCTTATGTTCATGCGGATGCAGGCACATACAAAAGATTAACTGCAAAAGAGCATATATTGTTCTCATTACGAGCAGAGGGCCTCACTGAAAAAAAAGCAATCAACCAAACTGAAAAATACTTAAAAGCATTAAGTATTGAACAGTATGCAGAAAAAAGAATGGAAACACTCTCTACGGGAAATAAACAAAGAGTTCTTATCGCTAGAGCCCTTGCAAGAAATACTGATTATTTAATACTAGATGAACCTACTGCGACACTTGATCTAGTTGCAACAACTAAGATAATCCAAGATTTAAACCAAGCTAAGGCTGAAGGCAGAGGGATACTGATTTCAACTCATCAAGTTTGGATTGCTGAAAAAATAGCAGACTCAATAGTTGTTCTATCTGATGGCAAGTCTGTAGCAAGCTGGAAAAAAAACCAATGGCCTGAACAAAGTCTTTCAAAATCATTTTTAAAGATAGCTGGTGTGCAACAATGAGATGGAATCAAGTTAAAGCAATTTTCATCAAAGATGGGACAGAGCTGATACGTGATATTAGAACTATTATCGCAATGGTTATATTGCCTGCAGTATTTGTGCCACTTTTTTTACTTATAGCTGGGATACAAGAAGCACAAACATCAAACAAAAGGCTGGAAGAAAATTACACGATAGGCGTTACTGAAAGTTTTTCAAATGAGATTCCCTTTGAGTCTGAAGAAAATAATGTTGAATTCAAAAAAATCTCAAAATCAGATTTGCTAGATGCGCTCAAAAGCAAAAATATTGATGCGTATATTGAACTTAATAATGATGAATTTGAAATACATTTTGACGGGGCTAGAAGTGATGGAAGGTCTCAAAGAGCGAAAACCCTGCTTGAAGACTATGTAAAAAATTGGAATTTAGAAAAAATCAAAAACACACTGAAAGCGAACAATATCGCTGAAGAAATACTCAATCCTCCAGATATAAAGATTATCAATATAGCCCCTGAAGAAGAAATCTCAGGCTTTGAGCTTGCTCAATTCTTGCCACTTATAGTTTTATTAATGGTCATTAATCTTTTAGCTCACCCGGCAATAGACTCAATGACAGGTGAAAGAGAAAGAGGTACTGCAGAAAGCCTTTTAGCTCTCCCTATAACATCTAAAGAAATAATATTTGGAAAATTTCTTGTAATTGCATCTCTTGCAATATTTGCAATTGCATTAAATATAGGGCTCTTGATGCTTTCGATAAACATAATATCCCAAGGACAAATGGGTTTGAGTTTTTACTCTCATTTCCTACTTACGGTTTTAGGTTCGATACCAATGATAATATTTTTCAGTGGAGCTCTTCTTTACATTGCAGGATCTTCAAAATCTACAAAAGAAGCAAGCAGTTACCTTCATCCGTTTGTTTTGATTTTCATGATAGGAGCTTTTTTAAGCCTAAGCACAGACAGTCCGTCTAGTTGGATGAATTGGATACCAGGAATTGGAGCTGGGATATCCTTAAAATCATGGCTTACCGCATCAGGAACATTGATATCTTGGATATCCGCGGCATGGACAACTTTTCTTGGTTTTGTTTTTTTAAACTTAGCTGCAGAACAATTCAAATCTGAAAATACAATACTTGGTGTGGGCGGAATAAACTGGAAGCAATGGTGGAACAAACAGAGAAAAGGAGAAAGGTATGCAACGAGCTCTGAATCAATAATCTCATTTATATTGATATTTATAGCCTTTGCGATATTCAGTTTTGTATTTGAAGCCCGGTTAAGCCCGAGTATGTCAGAGGGGAAATCAATACTTTATGGAACCTTTCTTGCACAAATAACAGCACTTGTAATGCTTCCTCACTTTATAAACAAATTCTTAGGTTTAAAAAATGACTATATTACCTCTTTGAAAAGATTTCAACCCAAGCCATGGTTATTTTTTATAAGTATAGGTGCTTGGCTTTTCGGAATGCTTTTTGGATATATTGGAGAATCAATTTGGCCAATGGGTGAGGAGTTTACGAAAATAATGCAGATGATATTTGATGAAAACTCATTGATTTCCTTGTTATTTATAGTTGCAGTAATGCCAGGCATAGCTGAAGAGTTGGTTTTCAGAGGCTTTCTTCTACATGGATTTAAAAAACTTGGAAACAGTAGGGCAATACTAATAAGCTCATCTCTTTTTGCGCTTATGCATCTAGATCCTTCAAGGTTCCTGTACACCTTTGTTCTTGGGGTTATTTTTGCAATGATTACATTAAGAACTGGAACCATATGGTATAGCGCACTGATGCATTGTCTTGTAAATGCTATATCAATCATGCTTGCTAAAAATAATCTATTTGGAGATGTCTTATCGCCTGAAGCGCCAACAAACTTATTGCCATTTGCAATAATGGGCTTAATAGGATTTTTAATCATTAAATCGTTATGGAAAAAAATACCAATTCATGAAAATAAATGAAGATGTCCTGCTGAGCATACCTAACTTACTGCTAGGAGAACACATAAAAGTTTCATTAAATGCAACTGGTTATGAAGTTGAACATGTTGAACCAAAGGATGTTCCTGAAAGGATTTCAGAAAAAAAATGGGATTTCGTAATTGTCGACTTAGGGGCCCAAAATCCAAAATCCATTGACAAATTTCCTGACTTACCACAATCAATAAAAACAATTGGATTAGTAACACATAGAGATGCAAGAATAATCCCAGTGTGGAAGAAAAAAGGTTTTAATTGTGTGTTTAGAGCTGATTTCTTTAATGATCCAGGTAAATTTTTATTCCCGGAGGATGGATGAAGGGTGCATCATGGGAATCTCCAGAGATATCTCCTCCTTCAAAAATACTCAACATTCGCAAAAAAAGATTTGAAGAAGCTGAGGACATGCTTTTAAACTGGCTTGACGACCTGGATTTACATGAGATCAAAAAAGCAACAGTCATTCATGGGAAGAGTGGGGGGGTCTTGAGAGAAATGACCAAAAAAACACTTGAAAAAGACAAAAGGGTAACAGACATAAAAAACCATGACGAGAAAGGCAATGCTTCACTTGGAGCAATGTCTTTCATTATGAACTCAAAATGACCGATAGGGTTTCCAAGAAAACAAGATCCAAGATAATGTCTCGAATAAGAGGGAAAAATACCAAGCCTGAAATAACTCTAAGAAAAAATCTTTGGCATTCAGGATATAGAGGTTACAGGTTAAACTACATCAAAGCACCTGGAAAACCTGATATTTGCTATGTTGGCAAAAAAATATCAATTTTTGTTGATGGATGTTTTTGGCATGGGTGTCCATCCTGTTACAAAAAACCATCTTCAAATAAAAAATACTGGGACGAAAAGCTTAAGCAAAATAAAAAAAGAGATGCAGAAACGAACATAAGGCTTAAAAAAGAAGGATGGGTTGTTATGAGGTTTTGGGAATGCCAAATATCAAAAGAAATTGATAAAGTGTCTCAAAGAGTAAAAGAAAAAATAAAAAACCAATAAATCAAAAACCAGCTGTAAAGAATTTAACTTTCGAAGAGAACCCTTTTTCCATATCCTCAAAAAGCCTTTCCTCTAAAAAAGAAGGAACAATCTTTCCATCTTTTTCTATATCTTTTTTCGAAAACCATCCTGGCCAAAGATGTTCCTCTTCAGTCTTAGGATCCTTGCCAATTAATTTTTTTTTCAATTTTGCATAAAAATACAATTCAACACCATGCATTTTTTGATTAAAGTTAAAATCTTCAGGGTCCTCTTCAAGCCATGAATTCTCGCAAACATAAAGAAGATTCTGAACTTCAATATCCCACTCAAGCTCTTCTTTGAACTCTCGCACCAAACAATTTTTAACAGATTCTCCAAATTCAAGATGTCCTCCCATCAGTGAATAAACGCACGCTTTACCAGGAATCTCTTGCCTGTTAAAAAGTATCTTGTTTTCATGGCTGACTATAGCAGCAACTCTTATCTTGATATCCTTAATCATCTCTACCTTTAACTAAATAAAAAAGAAGGAAGGAGATTAAAGTTCCTGCTACAACCTCATGAATCATTTTAAAACTTGGCCAATTTGCAATAATATAAAATTTCCAGATCAAAACTGAAGAAAAGCCCGCAATAAGCGATACCCATGCTGCTTTGATTGGTACAGTTTTACTATAGAGAGAATGAATCAGAGAAGGAAGGAATGCCGCTCCAAAAACTGCTCCTGATAAAGTTGTTAATGCAATTATCTCTGCAGGATTATACAAAACCAAAAAAGCAGGAAGTATGCTTAAAACTACAACAATAACTCTTGTTGAAAACAATTCATTTCTTGTTTTGTTGTGAAAAAAGCCTCTCTGAACACTTCCTGAAACAGCAAGTAATATTGAATCTAAACTACTCATAGCAGCAGCAAGGAAGGCTGCAAGAAAAACATAACCCAAAAAAGGATGAACAACCTCTGGCATTGATAGTAATGTTGGAACAATTGCATCAAGATCACCCTCATAAGAATTTAAAAAACCTCTAGACAAAAACCCTACAGGCAGTATAAAAAGATAGGAAACTGCTAAAGTCCACAAAGCTATCTTCTCTCCTTTTTTTATTTCTTTATTATCTATTGCAAAAAATCTAGAAATCTGCCTCGGCTCAGACATCATCTTAAAGCCTCCTGCTAAACCAATCCCTATAACAGCTCCAAGCGGAGCCATCGCCCATATATCAGAAACAGCAACTCCTGCATCCAGAGAAGAAGATTGAACAAGATTCTGAATACCTCCATAAGACCTAAGCATTGAAAAGGGTAGGAACAAAGAAGCAATAAGCATTATGAACGCTTGAACCACATCAGTTTTTGCAACAGCATGAAAGCCACCAGCAACAGTGTAAACAACGATAATAAACCATGCCAAAGCCAAAGATGTCGTTGATGAGAGTCCCGTCATTTGTGAAACAACCAGCATCACACCCTTGAAGACAGCTTGCATGAACGGTATGCTTGCAAGCAATATAACCAAACAAGCTGCTCTTTCATAACTTTTACTCTTAAAAGCATATCCAAGGTAGTCCGATAGGGTTAGGGCGCCTAACTCTTCTGTGCGAAGCCTAAGCTTAGGTGCAATAAACCTCCATGAAACCCATGCAAAAATAATAAAGAGAATACCTGATCCCCATATAGAAAAACCCCAGGAGTGAGACCTTCCAGCCAGGCCAAGAAAAGAATTAGTGCTCATAAAAGAAGCATAAAAGGACAAACCTATAACAAAACCAGACAAACCTCTGCCAGCAACATTGAAATCAACAGAGTTTTTAATCTTTTTATTTCCTGTCCACGCATGAAAGAACATAAAAGAAACATAGACCAAAAAAACAATCAAACCTGTATCCATATACCCATTTTAAAAAAAATAATCAAAAAACAATATTTATGAAGCCAGCATCGCAAATGATCAAAAACGTCAAAAAAGGAAGGATTAGGGTAGTTTGATAAGTTTTTTTTTAGTTATTTTATTAACTGAAAATTAACTAGATATCTTTTTTACAGTTTGTTTTTTAACTGATTTGAAGCATTTTTTATGTTGTTATATATTGTTTAATAGTTATTTTATGTTAATATTTATGCGTATATGTTACCAGAAGGATCAAACAACGATTTTTTAACTGTAGAAGAAGTTGCAAAGCTACTTTCAGTTAAACCCTTTACAGTAAGAAAGTACTATAGGGAAGGTCAGATATCTGGGATAAAGAGAGGAAAGAGGATTTATTTTCACAAATCAAGCATTACAGAATTTATGTCTGAAACAAAATCAAAGCCTTCTGCGGTGCTTCAATACGAAGTCGAATCATCTCCAGACCCTATGACAAAAGGGGATCACAGGCTGCTGAATCTACCAATAGCAACAGTTGAAATAAGGTTAAAGCATGAGATTTTTGATTGATAAAGGCCCACTTGTTGCAACATTCATAAGATGTCCAGAGACAGATGAATGCAGGGAGCTTCTAAGTTCACTTAAAGGGGAGAGGTGTCAGTATGGTGACGTGCAGGGCATCATATCAGGCTACCATATAGGAGAGCTGTTTACAAAACTATCAAATCCATCCATAATATATCCTCCATTCAAACATAACCTCATGAATAGCATAGTGAAAGAACTTGAATCATTTGGCAACATGCGTATATTTCATATGTCAGCATACGAGTTAGATAAAGGTCTTGAAAAAATGGAAGAAGAAAGGTTCTATACATCTGATGTCGAAGAGGCTAACCTGTATTGGACCATTAAAAACAATGACATCAAAAGGATAGTCACTTTTAACAATCATAAATTCCGAGGTTTTCCTGACATTAAAAAACAAACACCAAAAGAATTCTTAAAAGATCTAAAAAACTTCACCTTTAGAAGTGCAGCTTTCTAACCGGTCTGCTTTCTAAAATTCACAAAAGCAATCAGGTAGTAAAAAAATAAATAAAAAGAAATAGGCAATATCCATAAGCCTTTCCCGAGCCAAAAGCTATCAAAAAGATTAGATGCAATAAAAGAGCATGCTATAGCGATTAAGCCATTCAGGCTGGCTAAGCCAAGTACTGGAGCACATAAAGCTAAAAGGAACTTCTTCATCATGCTAATAATAAAGGATTTAAAGCTTTAATAAAACAGCATTCCCTCTGTTTTATTAATTATGTAACATAATCTTGATTATCGGAAATACCTATATAGAGTTAAAAGTGCCCCACTCGTTAAACATCCTTTTCGCCCCAAGTGTCACCATAGGTGCCTTTTTGCATTATCCTGACGCAAACAACAAAGAGGATCAGAAAGATGCCAGCTAACGAATAGGTCGAAAGATTGACAAACTTAATCAAAAGGAAAGGGATGAACCAAAGGAATATCATTCCGCTTCTAGCTCCTGATAGGTAAGCGATGCATAGGCATGTCAGCACAAAGAATAGGTTATAGAGCATAAATCGCTATCAAACGTTAATGAAGGGCTTTGCTATTTCAGAAACCTTGGAAAGACCTTTAAAGCCTAAATCCAAAAGGTTGTCAAGATCCTCTTTCTCCATCGCCCTTCCCTCTGATGTGCCTTGAACCTCAATGCATTTTCCATTCAATGTCCCTACAAGGTTCAAGTCAACCTCAGCAGTCGAGTCTTCTTTATAGTTAAGATCAAGAACAGCGTCTTCACCAACTATCCCTAATGAAATCGCTATCACTGGCTCTGTTATGAGTTTGCTCACAGAAGCCAGAAGGCCTTTTTCAACCATTGATTCAGCTGCGATGCTTAAAGCTATCATTCCGCCTGTAATTGATGCAACACGCGTTCCTCCGTCTGCCTGAAGCACATCACAATCAACGGATATGGTCCATCCAGGTATCGCAGAAAGGTCACATGCACCTCTCAAGCTTCTTCCTATAAGCCTTTTTATCTCAGTGCCTCTGCTGTCTGGCTTCAGGCCAGGCCTTCTCTTCCTTGTGTCAGTCGAACCTGGGAGCATTCCGTAATCACCGGTAACCCACCCTTCATCCTTTTCCTTTTGCCACATGGGAGACCTGTATTCAACTGAGGCCGTGCACAAAACCCATGTCCTGCCCCACTTTATCAAAACGGAACCATCAGGGTTCTCTGTCCAGTTTGGAATGATCTCAATTGGCCTAAGCTCATCAAATTTTCGTCCATCAACTCTCATAGTGCTATTTTATTTCCTCTTAAAGCCTCCAGCCCTTGCATAACCGATCAATCCGAATCCTATCCATATCATTGCCAATACTGCAACTGCATTTTCATTTGGAGCCCCAAAAAGAGCGCCGAAAGTGACAATGAAAGCGAAAAGCGCCCACTTGAAGCCATTCGCAACAGGGTTGACCTTTTCTGGTTCAGTTTTCTCAGGACGGGCCTTCACATCTTCAACAACAATGTAAAACCAGAGTGGCGCAAATACAAACCAAAGTGACTCAAAAGCTGAAACAACCTCTCCAACAGGGCCTCCATGAAGCCTTGCAAAAAGATAGAGCGTGAGAGGCAGTGAAAATGCTGGCCTCTTCAGGAATGCAATCCAGTCTTTTCTTAGGTCTTTCCAGAAGAGAGCAATAAACACAGAAAGGTACAGGGGAATCATGGGCCACATCAAGAATATCCAACTCTTGAACACCCAGTACAGCAATGTCAGGAACAATGCAAAAAATATTTTATTCATCCTGAATACTATAACATCTAGCCCTAACTCTTTGCCCTTCCTTTCCTGTATGCAAAATACACAAGAAACAAAGGCAGGTTGCAACAATAGGAATCGCTATCCAAAAGAATACGATAATCAAGCCGGCCCCTCCCTGGTTCAGCAAGGGATATGGAAAATATTGCATCAGCGTCATTTTGTTGACTTTCAGTCTTTTATTCTAGGTTTGAGGTCAGTCGATTCCGCCCTCTTTATCATGTAGATGATCCCTGCAACCGAAGCGACAGAGCTTGCAGCCTCGATATAGTCCCAGGCATCCGAAACAAATCCGTTCCACATGAAATACAGGCAAGGCAAGAAGAATATGAGAAATGCAGGATTTCGCTTGCCCTTACTCCAATCCCTTATCAGGAAAGCCAGGAAGAAAAGCGGAAGCCCCAGCACGAAAAGGATGACAAAGGGATCAGTAATCATGGCTACACCTAAATAGATTTACCTGTAAAGGTGCCTGAAAGTTTCTAGGGTTCTATGATCTCAGGCTCTTCAGAATCTTTTGCCTTGGCGGGAATGAAGCTGCTGCCTATAAAGGAAGCCGGGATTATGAGAAAGACGGAAAGCCACATCCACCATGGATGCGGGATGTTCAAGAGTGTCAATATCGTGAAGAAAAGGTATATGTAGCCAATCATCTTTGCATGGAACACCTTATTCGTTGAGGACATGAGACTTGAAATGAAACCTCCGCTCATGGCTCCGAGAAACCACGAAATCAAAACCGAAAGCTTTGCTGGAAAGGACATCTTCTCAACCATTGACACATAAGCCTCTTTCATCTCATCAGGATCTTCAAACGCACTGATTTCCTCTATGAGATCCCTTGAGAATGCAAAATGACCCAATGATTCAAGTATCTGTGTGACAAAGACAGCAACTGCAATCGACACCATGATTACAAGGAACGAATTGATCTGCCTTTTTTTCATCAATGATGATTCTAACCAACTAGCAGGATTGGTGGAGGCGCCGGGAATTGAACCCGGGTCCGGTTGTCTTATTGAGACGAGTGTCTACAAGCTTAGATTGTTTTAAATGCTCAACCTACCCTAAACAATCAAACGGCAGGCCTCAAAGCAAAAACCCCGAATAACGGTCCGGGAGCCGTTCCATGATTTCTGAGCCCCTACCCTTTCTCACATGGACTTGAAAGGAGGAGCTTGCTTAAATTAAATTAAGCAAATGCGTAAGCGTTTTTGCCGTTTACTTTTTTTGTCACAATCAAGGGATATGACAAACCTGCTTGCAACCCGACTGTTCCAACTTCCGTCGAAGCCAGTCGCCCCCAAATCTATATCTTAGTAATCGCCTCCCCTCATGGCCCTCTTGACTGACTCTTTTGCATCTCTCCTGTCAAGTTCTTCAAGAATCCTTGACCTTTTGTCAGCCTTGGTCCTTCCTTTCCCAATGGCGATTTCCATCTTTATTCTACCTCGAGACTGGTAAGCTTTGAGCGGAACAACGGTCACACCTTTAGGTTCTATCTTCCTGTCAATGTCAAGTATCTGCTTTTTCTTGAGTAAAAGCTTCCTGTCTCTTGTTGAATTCTGACTTTCAGAAGATTGGGGAAGTGGAGCTATGTGTGACCCTATGATCCACAATTCTCCATCTTTGATTTTTGCATGAGCTTGATTTAGGTTCAGCCTACCCTCCCTTATGGAGCGGACCTCCCAACCTTCAAGAGAAACTCCAGCTTCAAACTTTTCTGAAATTTCATATAGATAATGTGCTTTCTTGTTTGTTGAGAAAACCTTCATCCTGGAATACCCAAAACCTGACAAGCATTTGGAATCCATGCAAGCTCAGGGAGGCCCTCAGAGTATTTTCTCAACTTAAGCAAACCTTCAGGAAAATTGGACACTGGCTTAAATCCAAGAAATTCCAATTCATCATTCGGAAGTGAAGAGTTGATGAATATATCACAGTGTCTTTGAGCCTCTTTTAGCCTCAAAACATTGTAAGCAGCGGGACTAAAGTCATCAATTATCTTCTGTCTCAAGACCTCAGCAGGATAAGCTGCCCATTTAAATATTTCTTTATTGCCAAAGCCTGATGAACATTCAGCAGAATAAAACAACGCGCCTCTTGGGCTAACTGTTTTATACCAAAACAAAATACCTTTCAGAGCTTCTGATAAAGTGTTATCAAAAGGAGCTCCACCTGCACTTGCTATTAAAACTTTACGCCTGGGAACAAGAGCTCTATAAAATCCCATTACAACTTTTGAGCCGTCCATATGGCAGTAGCTAAAATCACCACAAAAAACCCTTGCGATCTTTTTGTTTTCATCAAGCAAAATATTTATATTGAAATGTGGTTTCAGGTTTGCTGATATCTCTATCAAGTCTTCATAAATTATGTTTCCCTTTAATCTTGCAGCTGAACATCTTGGATTTCTAGTTTTATCCTTATTGAAAACAAGAGATCTATTTTTTGTAATTGTTTCTATACTGCATGTGTTTACAAGCGTCTCAGGCCCTCCAGAATAACCAACTAAATCATGAAAGTTTATCTGATCGATTGTAATTATTTTTGTAAAAGCATTTAGATACTTGTTCGTTTTTATACGAGTTCCTGCTTTTGTCTTTCCGCTAGAGTCAAACTTATCCTCAGGTGAATACTGTATGACTTTTTTGACACCATCCAATCCTTTAATGAACTTTATGTATTGATCCTCTACATAAAGTTCATTCATATCGGTTCCGACAATCATAAAAACAATGTCCTTGTTTATTTTTGATATTTTTCGAATGATGGAATTTAGCACGAGCTCGTATCTAAATTCTCTATTTGAATCAGGAACAATAATTAATATCTTGTCTTTTTTGTTAACTACCTTGTCAAGAGTCCTTGTTCCAACAGGCTGCTCAAGAGCATCTTCAAGAATGTCAAATTCATCCAGGACAAAAGGCCTTTCTTGAGGAAGCATTGTTTCAACATTCCAACCACGAGGCCATTCAAAATCAAATGATTGCTTACCGTAAAATCTAGATACCATTAATTAACCACGGTTACCCAGAGCATAAAAACCAAAGCAAGCTTGACGCCAAGCCAGATTGCAAACAAAAGAAGCAAAGCGCTAAACAGGCTCAAGCTCTTGCCTTTTAACTTTTCGGAATTTTTCATTTTTCTAAAAGAGGAACTGGTACGCTCCATATTCTCCCTGCATTTGTCAACCTGTCACCAGCAGACACCAAAAGCCTCCCACTGCTTTTATCAAAAAATAAATTTCTAGGTTTTTTAAAAGATGGATCATCTATTAAATTCTTATCTATCAGATTTAAATAAACACCCTCAGCATCAAATACATAAATTTTGTCAGCACTGTAATCAGAAACATAAACCCTACCCCAAGGGTCAGTAACAATGCCTCCAGGGTAAAGAAATTTTTCTGGACTTTCAGGCACAAACGAATCAACAATTTTACCTTTATCAAAAACCCATACCTTCTTAGCGATCTTGTCTGTCACATAAAGCATTCCATTTTTACCCATGGTCAAACCATTTGGCTCAAAATTAACATTGGAAGGCTTCCACTCGGCAACAACTTCTAAATTTGTATCAAGAACTAAAATTCTTTTATTTCCACGATCTGCAATGTAAATTAAGCTGTTTTCAAAATCAAAAAAACCATCTTTAGGATCGTTCACTCCATCATATGTTGACAAAGTAACAGAACCCTGAATAACCTTAACAGAGCCTCCTGAACCATTATCTACAAGAATTTGCTTTTTCCCGAAATCCAAAACCTGTGCAGGAAATTTTGCCACATGCCTCATTTCTTCATTTTCTTGTTTTGTTTGAATGTCATAAAAACGCACATAGCCTTTGCCTGAAGATCTATGAGGATCAGCAACAACAAGATAATCAGAATCCCTGTAAAAACCATAAGGTTCAGAAAGGTTTACATCGCCTAGCAAAACATAAGATTCACTTTGTGGAAGATAAGCGCCTGTCACAAAATCTTCACTGATGTCAATAGATTGATTTGATTTTTTAGGGGCTATTTCGGATCTAACCAAAGGCTTATCTGTTAAAACAACAATGAAACACGTCAAAACAAAAGAGCCAAATAGGCAAGTCACAAACCATGACCAGAAATCTCTATCCATTATTTAAATTCTAGATTGAAAAAAATTAGAATCTACATATATACTTGATAAAAAGCATGGAAAGAAAAAAAATTACATACAAAGACTCAGGCGTAAATATAGAAAAAGCTGAAGATTCCTTGAGGAAAATAAAATCCTTAGTGTCAGCAACACATGACAAAAGGTACGTTCCCAACAAAGCAGGTTATTCTGGAATAGTCAAAATATCGGACAGAAACCTTGCACTTTCATGCGATGGTGTGGGCACAAAAACATTGCTTCATCTAGAAATGGGTACTGAAAACTGGGCTGGTCAAGATTGTGTTGGCATGGTTTTAAATGACATATGTGCAAGCGGTGCTAAACCAGATGTTTTTTTGGACTATTACGCTACCGGGAAACTAAATACAGAAGTTTTTTACAAAGTTATAAAAGGCATTGCTGAATCCTGCTCCATTTCTGAAACTGTACTTTTAGGTGGAGAAACAGCAGAAATGCCTGGCTTTTACGAAAAAGGAGAAATTGACATAGTTGGATTTGGGCTTGGTTCATTTACAGACAAATACAAACTCTTAGATCCTCATGAGCAAATAGAGCCTGGAGATATAGTGATAGGTGTTTCCTCGTCTGGTTTTCACAGTAATGGATTTTCTCTTGTCAGAAAAATAATAGAAGAAATGCAAATAGACATTAAGCAACCTCGCAAAGGCTCATCCACACCTATAGGAGTTCAGTTATCGGAACCAACAAGACTTTACTGGCCATTAACAAAAAAGGTTTGCAATTCAATCAGCGGAATAAAAGGTTTTTCGCATGTCACTGGTGGAGGCATGGTTAGAAATTTCGAAAGAATAATACCTGAGAATGTAAACTGCTTAATAAAGCCATCTTCTTTCTCGAGGCCAACTATTGTCGATTGGCTTGTCTCCAGGTCTGGTATAAGTGATCAAGAAGCTTATAAAACATTCAATATGGGAATTGGTTTTGGGATAATCATTTCAAAAGAAAAAGAACAAGAATGCCTGAAGTGTTTATCTGAACTACCCTATCCTTCTTGGAAAATTGGTGAAATTTCAAATAACGGCAGTGGCAAAGTCATAATTGAAAACTAAAACAAGATCATCCATTGAAGTCATGGGCGTCATCAACATTACGCCAGATTCATTTTGGGTAAACAGCAGATATGAAAACGATAAAGCTGTGGATGAATGCATCGCAATGTCTGATCAAGGTGCAAAATGGATAGACGTAGGGGCAGAATCAACCAGACCTGGATCAATGCAATTAAGCCATGGTGAAGAATGGAAAAGGCTGGAGCCTTTTCTTATGAGCTTAGAAGGGAAGATAAATACAAAAAAAACAAAAATAAGCATAGATACATACCACTCTGAAAATATCAAGAAGATATCTAATTTTGAAATAAGCATGATCAACAATCCCTCTGGGATGCCTAACGAAAAAGCTTTAAAGATAATCTGTCAAAAAAAATTACATTTAATTGTCAGTCATGCTTTATGGCCTCCAAATAAAATGCAAGCAAAACCATTAAATAAAACTCAAGTTATGCTTAAGCTGATATCTTTTTTTCAAGAAGCATCTGAAAAGCTTCAGGATTTCAACATAGACAAATACTACCTTGACCCTGGTATAGGCTTTGGCAAAACTCAAAATGCCAATATAGAAATAATTAACAATCTTGAAATGCTAAAAAAAATAAACAAAAATATAGCAATTGGAGTGAGCAGAAAATCCCTTATTGGGGAGCTTTCAAAAAAAGATATTGAAGAAAGGCTTGAAGGCTCATTGTTTGTTGCGCTTTGGAGCATTTTGAATGGAGCTAGGCTGATTCGCGTACATGATGTAAAAGAAACTCTGTCTTTCATGAAATCTTGGGGAATAGATTGTTGAATAAATAGTACGATATGAAAAGATGAACAAATCAAAAAATTTAGGCGTGTCCTCAAGGGATGAAAATTTATCTCAATGGTACACTGATACAGTACTGAAGGCAGGACTTGTTGACTATGCTCCAGTTAGAGGATCAATGGTTATCAAACCTCATGGTTACGCCTTATGGGAACAAATACAAAAAGAACTTGATAGAAGGTTTAAAGAAACAGGTCATCAAAATGCCTATTTCCCATTATTGATACCAGAATCTTTTTTAAAAAAAGAAGCAGAACATGTTGAAGGTTTTGCTCCTGAAGTTGCATGGGTTGAGACAGCTGGTAGCGAACCCCTTGAAGAAAGGCTTGCAATTCGCCCGACGAGCGAAGCGATGATTTGTCACATGTACGCTAAATGGATAAATGGATATAGAGACCTTCCAATACTGATAAACCAATGGGCAAATGTAATGAGGTGGGAAAAGACAACAAGGCCTTTTTTACGCACTACTGAATTCCTGTGGCAGGAAGGACATACTGTCCATGCAACCAAAGAAGAAGCATTAAAAGAAACATTGTTGATGCTTGAAGTTTACAAAGATACAGTTCAAGACTTTCTTGCTGTGCCTTTGGTTTACGGTCAAAAATCTGAATCTGAAAAATTTGCTGGAGCGGTAGAGACTCACACTATAGAAACGATCTTGCCAGATGGGCAGGCGTTACAAATGGGCACAAGCCATTACCTTGGAACAAACTTTGCAAAAGCATTTGACATATGGTTTCAAGATAAAGACAAAACAAGAAAGCACCCTTTTCAAACATCATGGGGTGTTTCAACAAGGCTTATCGGAGGACTTGTTTTAACCCATGGTGACGACAAAGGCTTAATACTCCCTCCAAAAATCGCACCCATCCAGATAGTAATAGTTCCTATTGCTGCTGAGAAAAATCCTAAAGTTAATGAAGTTAGCTTAAAAATTAAAGACGATCTTGTTGAAAAAGGATTCAAGGTCACTTATGACAACAGGGAAAACTTAAGACCTGGATTCAAATTCAATGACTGGGAGCTAAAGGGTGTGCCTATACGAATCGAAATAGGACCAAGAGACCTGGAAGAAAATTCATGCATGGTAGCAAGAAGAGACAAGGGCTCTAAAGAAAAAATAAAAATTGAAAATATTTCTGAAACTTGTGAATTTTTAAAATCAGACATCCAGAAAAACCTTTTTGAAAGTGCAAAAAACAAAATGGAAAGCAGAATACTGGAGGGAAAAAAGACTGAAGAAATCAAAAAAGCAATCGACTCCAAAAAAGCAATATGGATTCCATGGAATCCAGAAAACAAAGATCTTGAAGCCGAAATTAAAGAAAAAACAAAAGCTACTATAAGATGCCTAAATCCTACAGATGAAAGCGTTGCTCAAGATGGCTCAAAAACAAAGATAAAAGCATTATTTTCAAGAGCTTGGTAATGATGAAAAAAGAACTAAAAAACTTTTCAATAAAAGATATAAGAAAAATAATCCACGTTTCGGACCCTGTTATTAACCCCAAGAAAAATAACGTATGTTATGTTTTAAAAAAAGCTCACAAGAATACTAAAAAAAATTGCTGGAAATCTGAAATTGCAATAACAGATTTGAAAACATTTAAAAGCAAAAGAATTTCTTCTGAGGAATTTGATGCATTTTCACCCAAATGGTCACCAAGCGGAAAAACACTTGCTTTTCTTTCGAAGAGGACAAAAGATGAACACTATCAAATTTATCTACTTGACATGGAGGGAGGAGAGGCAAGAAAATTCACAAAGCAAAAAAACGGAATTAACTCTTTTAAATTTTCACCAAATGGAAAATCGATAATATTTACATCTTTTGATGATCCAGAAAAATCTAAATACAAAGACTCTTTTGCAGATGATGTTGAAGTTATCGATTCAGCATTTTGGAGACTCAATGGGCAGGGTTCATTTTTGAGAAAAAGAAATCACTTATTTGTACAGAAGATCAAAAGCAAAAAATCCAAAAAAATAACATCTGGAAAATGGAGTGTTGGATCTTGGTATGCACAAGATGATAAAGTTCTGTATTCAAGAACTCCAAATCCTGAAAACGACATGGATCAAGCAATGTCATCAGAACTTTACTCAATATCTCTACAGGGCGGAAAGGAGAAAAAGATTACATCATTTGGCAAAAGACTGCATACCCCTATTGTCTCAGGAGGTCAAATTTATGTTATTGCAAATGATATGAAAAAATCCTGGGCATCCAATGACAGCCTTTATGAGGTTCAGAAAAACAAGAAATTAAAAAAAATAACAGGTGATTTTGAATTTGGAATAGGAGATTCAATGAATTGCGATACAAGGTTTCCATCAGGAAGTGATGTTTGGGTCTCAAGCAGCCTCAACAAAGCAAGATTTGTTGCAACCGTCAAGGAATCTCTACGACTTGTTGAACTAGATATCAAAAAACAAACTTGGAAATACATTTCTGATGCAGGACACTCTGTAATTGGTTACTCTCAATCAAAAGACGGAAAATCCCGAATTGAACTCAGAACCTCACCTATATCCTTTCCTGAATTATGGTTTGTTGATGACGATAAAAAAGCTATAAAGATAACAAAATACAATGACAATCTTGCAAGCAAGAGGAGATTCTTTAAGCCAGAAAAAATGACTTTTGAAGCTTCTGATAAAACTTTAGTGGATGCCTGGATCATAAAACCGAGACTAACACACAAGAAAAAAGTACCAGCAATATTGGAAATTCATGGAGGCCCAAAAACAGTTTATGGCAACGCAATTATGCTTGAATTCCAAATGCTTGCAGGAGAAGGTTTTGCAGTTATATACGGAAATCCTAGAGGCTCTGATGGATATGGTGTTGATTGGGCTCATAGTGTTTTCAAAAAGTATGGTGAAAGAGATTACGAAGATCTTATTGAGTCAGTTCAAGAAAGCCTCAAAAAGCACAAGCAAATTGATGAAAAAAGACTTGGCGTGTGTGGGGGCTCTTATGGGGGCTTTATGACAAATTGGATAATAGGACACACTGACATGTTTAAAGCTGCAGTTACACAAAGAGGTATATCAAACTTTACATCAATGTTTGGAACAAGTGATATTGGTTATTTTTTTGATATTGAACAAATCGGCAAAACACCTTGGGAAAATTCTAAAGTGTATCTGGAAAAAAGCCCTATAACCTATGTTGAAAACATGAAAGCTGCTACATTGATAATACACAGTGAACAAGATTTAAGATGTCCAATAGAGCAAGCAGAACAACTTTTTATTTCGCTAAAAATGCTAGGCCAAAAAGTTTCCTTTGCACGGTTTCCAAACGAAACACACGAATTGTCAAGATCTGGCTCTCCAAACAGAAAAATGGAAAGATTGAGATTGTTGATTAACTGGTTTAAAAACAACCTATGAAAATCAAAGTAAATGGTGAATTCGTAAGCTTTAAAGGCGGAACTGTAAATCATCTTTTAAGAGAACTGAAGATATCTCCAGATTTTGTTGCAGTAGCCTTAAACAGAGAGATAGTTCACCGTCACGAAAGAGACTGCATCGAATTAAAAGAAGGGGATACTCTAGAGTTTGTCAAAGCAGCCCCAGGAGGATAAATGTTAAATATAGGACCTTATAAATTTCATTCAAGACTTGTTCTGGGAACAGGAAAATATCAAGATTTTGAAACAATGAAAAAATCTTTAGAAGCTAGCGGCACTGACTTGGTAACAGTTGCAATTAGAAGAATTGATTTAAATGCCCCAAAGGGAGAGGGTCTTTTGGATTTTCTTGACCCTGAAAGATTCAGCTTGTTGCCAAATACAGCTGGATGCTTTAATGTCGAAGATGCAATACTGACAGCAAAACTTGCAAGAGAGGCATTAAAAACTAATCTTATCAAGCTAGAGGTTATTGGGGATAAATTCAGTTTATGGCCTGATATGGAGCAAACTATAGAAGCTGCAAAAATATTAATTCAAGACGACTTTGTTGTAATGCCATACTGCGGCCCTGACCCAGTAGGAGCCAGGAAGCTTCAAGAAATTGGCTGTCATGCAGTGATGCCACTTGCCTCACCTATAGGAAGTGGTCTTGGAATACAGGACAGAGAAACGTTGTCAATAGTCAGAAAAGCCATAAACAATGTGCCAATGATAGTTGATGCAGGTGTTGGAACGGCTAGCGATGCAGCTGTTGCGATGGAATTAGGTGCAGATGGTGTACTAATGAACACTGCTATAGCAGAAGCAAAAAAGCCAATTCAAATGGCTGAAGCAATGAAACATTCAGTTATTGCTGGAAAATTAGCATTTGATGCTGGCAGGATGCCGAGGAAATTTTCTGCAGACCCTTCAAGCCCGACAAAAGGCGTTCCTGGAAGTTGAAAATAATTGAAACAATTGGCATAACTCCATCTATCAAAAATGAAAAAAAAATTCTAAAAAAAATAGAAATTGCACTTGATCGCGGGATGGATGCTTTACAGGTGAGAGACAAAGAGATCAATCAAAAAAAACTTGTAGAAATTTCAAAAAAAATAAGAAAAGAATTTCCAAAATTATTCTTAATACTGAATGGCAAACCTCAAATAGCTGCAGATATTGGATTTGAAGGATTGCATATGCCTGACTTAGAGCCTTCAAAAGGATGGATTGAAAGCTATAGGGTTAACTCTGATTTGTTTCTTACTACATCCATACACAACACAAATTCATTGATTAAATTTAAAAACTTTAAATTTGATGCAGCTTTACTGTCTCCAGTCAAAAACACACCTTCAAAAGGAAATCAAGTCAAACCTTTGGGCTGGAAGGAGTTCAAAAGGTTAGCAAAAAAAATAAAAAAGCCAACTTATGCCTTGGGGGGAATGTCAATTTCAGATATGGAAGAAGCAAAGAAAAATGGCGCTCAAGGCTTAGCGATGATGGGTTATTTTTTTAATGGCTAATTTCCTAAAGGAACCCAAACATAAAGAGCTTTTAAAAAAGGTTTTTGCTTATCTGAATTTATCATGTCAACATAATCCTCAAGATCAGAGGGAGTGTCGCTTCCTTCCAGGATAACCAAAACACTGTCACCTTTTTCATCCTGCCTATCCACAGACCTTAACGAAAGATTATTTTTTGATGCATACCTTGTAATTCTGCTTATAGGATTTTTCCACTCTTTGATCCATTTGCCAAAAAGTTCTATTGAAGGATCATCTTTTTTCAAACTTACGACAACCTTTCTCCCAACTTTCCTATGAACAAGTATGCCAATTTCTTCCAACATCCTGAGTTCCCTTGAGACATTTGTGCTATGTCCATTAACTATAGCAGCAAGCTTTCTAACATGATAATCTTGCTCAGGATTTGAAAAAACCTCGAGAAGTATATCCGCTCTAAGCTTTGAACCAAATATCTTTTTTAACGACATAGGATATATTTTACTCTAAAAATACTAGATAGAGTGAATTTTATTCCAAGAAAAAAAAATAGAGTAACTTTCACTCTAATAAACGATCAATAAAAAAATCATTGGAAATTTTTAACAAAAACTAAATTAAGATAAAAATTCTTTAATCAAGGCAGACAGAGTAAAAGGAACCCTTTCAAGAATATCCGCCTTTAAAACTCTCTCTTCATGAGTTGCAGCTCCGTATCCCAGCGGCCCAATGTTCACATATGGTATATCCTGAACGCCTACACCCTTTGAAGACGTTAGCTTAAGAGGTTGCTGAGGAGTGAACTCTATCCAATAATCTCTACTTGCTGGAATTAGAGAAAGTTCAGAAACATCCTTATAGAAAGGCTGTTTCTCATATTCAATTTCAAACTTTTTAGCAGATTTCTTCAAAGCTTTGTCTAACGCTTTTTCAAAATCACTTTTTTTAGAGGTTTTCCAAGAGTAACCTGGGTAATAAGGAGGGATCATGGAAACAATACACCAAGGTGATTTAATCTTTTTGTAAAGGGCACTTGCAAGGAACTTATCCCTACATAACTCTCTTAAATTTTGACCTTTGGGAACTATGTAGGGTTTTTCAACAAGATCAAGAGTGTCAAGCATAGGAACATCAACTACATCAAATCCAAACTTTTTCGACCTCTCTAAAACTTTCTTTTCTATTACAGCAGCAACCTTCTCTTTGATAACTTCTAAAACCTCTTTTGGCTTTTTAAAAGTAGGAATATGCATGAAGCCCCAAAACTCACCAGGAACCTGAGTGTTGTATGAATCTTTCAAATCTCTAGCTGATAGAAATAAAGACTTGGGGGTTTTTACTCCATCTTTTTCCTCTATTAAATATTCTGCGCAATCCAATTCATTAACAATGTCTGAACCCATAGCTAACGCTGAAGGAAAACCATTATTTGATGAAATTGTTCCTGTAGGACCCCTATAATAAATGCAAACCAAAGCCTTGCCTAGAAGAGACATATGTACATCTCTGACAGAATTTTCAGCTGATGGTTCCCAAGCATCTGTTCCCACCATGCCAACAATACTCATTTTTCTTTTTCTGATCTCCTGGCCTAGCTTGGGAAGTGCATTCTTTATGCCTTCTGAGTCACCATGCCTGTCAGGACAGATAAGCAAAACCAAGCTTGCATCCTCATTCTCCCATGCAAGAATAGTTTCAATCAAGGCAGCCAGACTTCCCTTCATGTCTAAAGTTCCCCTGCCCCATATCCAATCCTTTGTCTTTACATGTTTTGTTGCAATCTCTGACAATGGAGCTCTATCATCCATTTGTCCAGCTTTAGCTGACTCTTTCACCTCAACACTTAAACTTTTAAGAAGCTTATCTGGACTAGTAGAGACGGGTTCAAGATATGAATAATCAGAAGTTCCTACAGTGTCAACATTAGCTACAAACAACACCGCCTTCTTGCTTTTTCCTTTTTTGACTAATGCAATGGATCTTTTTTCCTCTGTAAAACTCTCATTTTTTTCGATCTCATAACCATAAGATAATACATCTATACCGCCCTCAGATTTCCTTTTTACATAAGACTCTATGAAATCAAGAATGTCATCTTCTCCATAAGAACCAGTTGGACTTTTAATCTCAACAAGATCATTCATTAAATTAAGTATTTTGTTTGGGTCAGCTATTGGAATTGGCATAAGGTAGATTTTATGATGATATTTGCGAATGTGTTCCCCAAAATCGACCAAGTTCAGCGCAAATTTCACCAATCGTGCATTTTTTCTTAACAGCACTTAATATACAGGGCATTAAATTATCATTTCTTTTTTGACTTTTAGATAAAGCTTGCAAAGCTTCTTTAGCCAGATTATCATCTCTTGAATTTTTTATGTGGTTTAACTTTTTTATTTGATTCTCTCTAGTTTTTTCTGGTATCAACTGAGGGTCTGGAATCTCTGATGAATTTTCTTCAAAAGAATTCACCCCAATTATCAACCTTTCTTTGTTTTCAATTTCTTTTTGGTATTTGTGGCTTTCTTCATGTATCAAAGATGAGGTCAAGCCATTTTCAACAGACTTAATTGCACCTCCGGATTTTTTTATTAAATCAATAATTTGATTTGTTTCTTTTCTTATCCTGCATGTTTCATTTTCAATGAACTGGGAACCACCAAACGGATCAACCTCTCTTGAAAGCCCACTTTCATGGTAAAGAATCTGCTGGGTCCTCAAGGCAATAAGCGCGGATTCTTCAGTTGGCAAACCAATTGCTTCATCATATGCATTAGTATGCAATGACTGAGTTCCCCCTAATGTTGCTGCCAAAGCTTGCAATGCAACTCTTGCAACATTTAACAAAGGTTGGTTTCTTGTCAATGTTGAACCACAAGTTTGAGTATGAAATCTTAATTTTCTTGCATTCAAATCATTCACACCGTAGTCTTCAAGGATATCATTCCAAATCCATCTTGCAGCTCTAAACTTTGCTACTTCTTCAAAGATATCATTATGACAGCCGAAAAAGAAAGAAAACCTTTTGACAACTTTTTCAAAATCTAAATTTGTATTTTTTGCAACATCTAAATAAGCAATAGCATGAGAAAATGTTATACCAAGCTCGAGAGCCGCACTGGCACCTGCCTCCCTTATGTGGTACCCCGAAATGCTAATAGGGTTGAAGTTTGGAACATTTTCAACCATCTCAAAAGTATCTTTTGTTAATTTCATACTAGGCTCTGGCGGAAAGATGTACGTCCCTCTAGCAACGTATTCTTTCAATATATCATTCTGTATAGTTCCCCTTATATTTTTCCAAGAAACATTTTGCTCTTCGGCCACAACAAGCAACATTGCCCATATTATTGAAGCAGGAGAATTAATTGTCATAGATATACTTACCTTATCTAAAGGTATTCCATCCAACAATATCCTCATATCCTCAATTGTGTCTATTGCAACACCGGCTCGCCCCACCTCTCCAATTGATAAAGCGTTATCACTGTCAAGGCCCATCTGTGTAGGGAGATCAAAAGCAACAGACAATCCAGTCTGACCATTTTTTAATAAATTTTTAAATCTTTTGTTTGTTTGTTCTGCAGTGCTAAAGCCTGAATACTGCCTCATTGTCCATGGTTTTTTTTTATACATATCTTTATATATTCCCCTAACAAAAGGTGGAGATCCTGGATCAGACATGTTTTCACACATACCAATATCCTATCCTTTGTACAATTTATATATGCTTCAAATAATTTTGATATTTGCTCTAAGCTTTGAAAACAAATGGACCGAACTTGTTCAAAAAGCAGAAAAAACAGTTGTGCATATCGTCTCTTTAAAAAAAAATAATGAAAATCCATGGACGAATAATCATTCTGAAGGTTCAGGCTTTATGTTTAAAATCGAAGGCTCAGTAATAACCAATCACCATATTGTTGCAGATTCAGATCAAATAATCGTCTCTTCGGAAAATGGAACTGTTTTTTCTGCAGAATTAATAGGCAGTGATCCGATTTTAGATATCGCAATACTGAAAATACCAACTCAGTTTTGGCAAAAACCACTTGAGTTCAGAAATCTTAAAAACAAAAAACTATTGCCTGGCGAAGAAGTTATGGCTATAGGAAATCCTTTTGGACTTTCATCCTCTGTGTCGAAAGGGATTATCAGTGCAGTAGATAGGTTTTTGGACACCAAAAACCATCTTAAATGGGGCCTGATACAAACTGATGTGGCTACAAATCCTGGAAATTCAGGAGGCCCAATGTTTGACAGCCAAGGACACTTGATAGGCATGACCTCAGGGAAGCTTGCTGGAGAAGTTGAAAATATAAATTTTGCAATCCCAATAGATAAAATTATTTACTGGAGTGAAAAAATTCTAGAAAATAAAGCAATTCACCCAATGATTGGATTAGAAATTAAAGAAGACTACATCAATCAGGATATTGATTCGATGAAAAAAATTATAAAAATCACAAACATGTCTCAATCAGCAAAAAAACTAATCCAAAAAAATGACATCATTCTTGCAATAGATGGAAATCCTGTTAACTCTAAAAATAAAGCTTTTGAAATTGTTGACAACCTTGATTATCCAAATACTATTGAATTATTAATATTTCGCTATGGTGTTGGAGAGCTAAGGATATCTTTAAATCTTAAACCGAGAGCATTAGATGATCGTTACTTATGAAAAAAACACATTTAAAAATACTATCCATACTTCAAACAGACGGCAAAGCTTCCTATGCGGAAATAGGCAAGAAAGTAGGACTTTCAACATCAAGTGTTCAAAAAGCAATAAAAGAGATGGAGAGAGAGAATGTGGTAAAAGGTTACAAGGCTGATATAAACCTAGAAAAATTAGGCTTTGACCTTATTGCTCTTTTTCTAATAAAAGCAAATGGGCCACATATTAGACGAATTGTTAAATCTTTAAAAAAGGACAGATCTCTTGAGTTTGTTTATGAAATAACTGGCGAGTATGACATTGCTACCATGGGCAAATTCAGAAACAGAAAAACCATGAACAAAAAAATAAAAGAACTGCTGAATGATAGAAATATCGAAAGCACAAATACAAGCATAGTTTTATCGATAGAAAAAGAAGAAAGAAATTTAGATTTTCTAAAAGAGCAATAAGGCTTTTCTTCTGCCAAATTTAACTGCATCTTGTTTGCACATGAAGAAAATATCAACTTGATTCTTTTTTCTAGGATGCATCCTGTCTTCAATCTTTAAACGGAAAAAATCACCCTTTTCTTGAGACTCGGAACCAAGACAATCACCTTCTTGATTAATTTCACAAACAATAACAATTTCAATGAAAGAACCTAAAGGAAACCTAGACTCAAGATCCTTGCTAACAGCAACATAACCTTCTCTAACGATTTTTCCTGACGCAGCCTCAAAAGGTGTTGAGTCAGTTTGCTCAGGTAAAGGATTATATGCAGTCATTAAAACCTCTGTAAAAAAAGAAGAATTTTGACCAACCATATACTTCTCTTTTAGCCATTTGAGCAAAAGTTTATCGTTCTTAATGCTCTTCCTATAATTTTTATTTCTATAAAGAGGATAATACCTTCTCATCTCTCTCCAAAGGATATCTTTATTTTGAATATTTTCGACAAAGCCCAAATAAAGCATAACATCTTTTAGTTTAGAAAAATCAAAATTTCCTTCTAACAATCTGTTCTTCAGTATTGTCTCAAGCTCTCTCTTCTGCTCCGCGTCTCCTTTTTCCCATTTTTCATCAGAAGCTCTCTTCCAGAGAGTTTCAAGTAAAGAGTTTTCATTTGGCAAGCTTACCCCTTGCTTGTAAAGCTTAACCTCTACATCCTCTTCTACTGGCCTAACCTCATAAACAGCTTTCAAAATCTGATTGATAATGTCTTGATTTTGATTTTTTTCACCTCTATACAAATCACGTTTTTTAACATAAAAAGAATACAATTTTGAACGATATGAAAAACTTGAATCGATACCTAAAAGATCTAAAAACTCAACAACGGAATCAGGCTCTTCGAAATTTAAATATTCAACATTACCCAAAAGGGATCTAGAAAGTCTGTAATTCTGCTCCACAGAACCTTTGTAATCTTCCTCTCCGTAACGAAACTCTTTCCAGAGCTCTTGTCTTGCGCTAAAGCTTTGGTCCTTGTTGAAGAAGTCTAAAATATCTACTGGATCAATTTTTAAGTCACAAGGATTAATAGCCACTGACTCAAAAGCCGAAAAAGAAAAAAATAATAATGCAAAAAGGCTAATCTTCATCAGAAAGGTATTCAGATTCTAAAAAATTTACTATATTTTTCCATGGCCTGTCAGGGACATCTCTAACATTGTGTAGCAAAAGATGTAAAGCTGATTCAATATTATTTAAGTCTCCAGACAAAAACCTTTGATCAATTTTTTTTAATATTTTTGCAAAAATCTCATCATGATCTTTCATGCATTTTCACCTACCCTTTTTAACATCCAAAACAGGAAGTATCAAATTAAACTCAGTACCTTCATCAGAAGAAGAAGTTAAATAAACATCACCTTGATTCAATTCTACTAGCTGCTTTACAAGAGCCAAACCTAAACCTGTTCCAGATATAGCTGATCTATCGGTAGACTTCGCCCTGGTGAAAGCTTCAAAAATAGATGATTGCTCCTCTTCCGGTATCCCTAAACCAGTATCATGAACACTAACAGTCATAAACCTAGGATCTTCATTCGGGTAAATTTTAATGTCTACCTTCCCGCCATCTTTGTTATATTTAATTGAATTTCCTATCAAATTTGTCAATATTTGCCTTGCATGCCTAGGGTCAAACCACAACTCACCTGGTCCTTCAATTTCTGAAGATATTGCTATTTTTTGTTTGTCTGCTATAACCTCAAGTTCCTTTAATACACTTTCTAGAACTTCTCTTACTTGTATTTTTTCTGGATTTGATTTAGTTTTTCCAACCTCAGATCTTGAAAGATCTAAAATGTCATTAATCAAAGCCAACAAATGATTTGCACTTTCATTAATATTTTGAACAAACTCTTCTTGTCTTTCTTTAAGAGGCCCAAAACTTTTCTCTTTCAAAATTTCTGAAAAATTTATTATTGCATTCAATGGTGTTCTTAACTCATGGCTCATTGTTGATAAAAATCTAGATTTTGACTCATATGCAGATGAAACCTGCTCATTTAATGTTTCAAGTTCATTAACTTGGCTTTCTATCCTTTTATGCATTGAAAAAACAGAACGACCCAATATTGATATTTCATCTTTTGCCTTATTATTTATAGAAATATTCATATCCTTTCCTGGCTTCATATCCTCTACAGCATCTGCCAAAACTCTAATCGGCCTAGATATCGACCTTCCTAAAATTATTGCGATTATTACAGCTATTAAAACCGTAATAACGAGAAGCATTTGCATTCCTGCAAAAAGCTCCTCCCCTATAGATATGTCTTGTGACATATTGCTCACAATAACAACTGCACCTTTACTATCACCACTGTTTGGACCCACCAAAGGAAAACCCTGGACCGCATAAGGGTTGTCATAAGTTATTGCCCATTTACCATTTTGAACAATTTCTTCTTGAATAAATTCCGAAACAGAACCGGGACCCTCGCCTATAAGCTCCTCTATCTCAAAAGATTTAAAAGATTTTGGAGTTTCATTTTTATTAAAGTAAAGGATATCTTCGACAGTCAGATACTTAAAAGCTTCCGGAATCATGGTGCTCTTAACTCTTACGCCCAAAACCAAAGTACCTATTCTTTCTAGCTTTACCTTGTCCAAACCGCCTTCAAGCCATTCTTCATAATCTTTTTGAGACACGCCACCAGGGATATCAAAAACAGGAGCATAGCCTACTGCTACTGGCTCATCGCCTAACATGAAATAGTCCCAACCATAAACAGGCTGCTCTGAAAGGTCTGATATGAAAGTTTGATCCTTTTTTTCAAAACCTAACCAATCATTTTTTTCCCAAGAGGCGAAGGTGTTGTTTGAAAGATCATGAAAAACTACCAAGTCAAAATTTTCTTTTACAGTTTTAGTGCTCAGCCTTCCCCATCTTTCTAAAGGTTCCTCGGCCTGACCCATATCAGCAGCTATGGAAGCAGAGGAATCTTTTGTTTTGGATCCATAATTTCTAAAAAATCTTTTGAGCAGAAGTGTTTGAGAATTAATTGTTGTTTCTTGAGAACGAGCTATGTTGTCATTTATTTTTTTCAAAGTTATGCTTCCAGATATACCTATAACCAAAACAAAAAGCAAAGGGAAAAGTAATAACAAACGTGCTCTTATTGACATGCTTATGCTTATCCTAATCCAATGATTAGAATGATAAATATGCCAATGCCAAAAGCAGATATTCTTGTTGTTGACGACAATGAGATGAATGTAAGAGTATTAGAAGCCTTGTTGTTAAGCAGAGGGCATGATGTAAGAGTGGCAAGAGATGGAGAAGAAGCCCTTAAGCAAATTGGGGAGAAACATCCAGATTTAGTTCTTCTAGACATTATGATGCCAAAAATAGATGGCTTCCAAGTTCTAGAAGAAATCAGATCGAACAAGGAAACAGAGCTCATTCCAATAATACTACTAACAGCACTATCAGATATAGATAGTAATGTTAAAGGTATTGAGCTTGGTGCTGATGACTTTATAACAAAACCATTCAACAAATCATTACTTATGGCAAGAGTTAGAAATCTACTAAGGGGTAAAAATCTTTTAGATGAACTTGAAAGTGTTGATGCTGTAATAGCAATGACTGCAAAAATAATTGAGGCAAAAGACAAATATACAGAGGGTCATGTGGAAAGAGTTACAGAATATGCCGTAAAACTAGGAGAAGCTGCTGGTTTGGAGGAATGGGATTTAAGAAACCTGAAAAGGGGAGCCTTGCTTCATGATCTTGGAAAAATTGCTGTACCAGATGCAGTCTTAAACAAAGAAGGAAAATTATCTGAAGAGGAATGGAAGCATATACTTCTTCATCCATCAATAGGTGCAGATATTCTTCAAGATCTAAAATCACTTAAGGCTGTTGTAGATATAGTCCTTCATCATCATGAAAAACTGGATGGATCTGGGTATCCAGACAAGTTAAAAGGTGATGAGATAACTAAAGAATCACGGATAATGGCTATTGCAGACATATATGACGCTTTAACAACTACAAGAAGCTATAAGAAATCAATGAGTCCAGAAACGGCAATAAGAATACTTCAGGAAGAAGCTCAAGCAGGAAAACTTGACTCAGAACTAGTCATGCTTTTCTCTAGACTTGTCAAAGACGGAAAGTTTGATGCCATTTCAGAATAAATTATTTAAAAAATAATGTATCATTTCATTAATATGATAAAAAAAATTACACTTCTCACTCTTTTGTTCGGTTTCACATTAAATATTCTTGCTGATGAAGGATATGAGGAAAGAGAACGCATTTGTCCAGAGTTAGATAAGAACTATGCAAAAATAGAAGCTGGAAAATTCAAATCAGGTTCATCTCTTGAAGAAAAACAAAAAATAAAACCAAAGATTGCAGGTGTTCTGAATATTTTTGAAAGAGAACCTGACCTTCATGAAAAAGAAACTTTAGAGTTTGAAATAAGCAAAAAACTAGTGACTCAAGCAGAGTATAGATGGTTTGTAAGATGGACAGGACACAGATCTCCTTCAATAACAATGGAAGAATGGGAAAAACAAAAAAAGTTTTTTGAATTTGAAATATCACCAAATTTCACTTTTGACAAAGTTGAAAAATACATATGGCCTGGAGCCAGATTTCCTGAAAATCTCGGAGAACACCCTGTTGTATTAGTTAGCAAAAAAGATGCTGAAAAATATGCTGAATGGCTATCAAGTCAAGATGGTTGCAAATATCGATTACCGACAGCTGATGAATTAGAAAAAGCAACCAGAGGAAAAGATGGAAGGACTTATCCATGGGGAAACAAATGGGATGCAAGTTATTTAAATTCGGGAAATTGGAATGGAACCAGCAAGGTAGGAGAATATGAAAAAGATAAAAGCCCCTACCCTTACGGACTACTTGATGCAATGGGAAATGTGATGGAATGGACAGCAACAGAATCAGAAACAAATGACAAAAACATAATTTCAAAAACAATAACTAAAGGATGCTCATGGAATTCAATTCCTGAAACATGCAGAACTGCTTTTTTTAGAGAGTGGGATGAAAATACAAAACATATACTTATTGGATTCAGACTAATCAGAGAAATTCCAAAAAAAGAAATCATTGAACCGCCCAAAAGCTAAAAACTAGGTTAAACTTTTTAAAGAATCGATTCTCATTCTTGAATCTCTAAATTTTTCTTTCGTCTTTCTATGGAGCATTTTCAAATTTAGCTCTTTAGCATACTGCTCGTGACAAACAAGAACCATATCATTACCTGCGTTTAATGCCTCTAAAAACAGATCATTGATGCTAAATCTTTCTTTTAGCTTTTTGCTGTAAAGAGCTTTCATGCATAAGTCATCACTGACCAAAACACCTTTAAAGCCAAGACCATTTCGCAAAAGTCCCTTATTGATCCTTTTGCTTAATGTTGCTGGTCTGTCAGGATCGATTAAAGGGTAAAGAACATGTGAAGACATTATCATGCTGAAACCTTTATTGATAAAAGATGAAAAAGGCACAAGGTCACAGAACATCTTTTCTGGATGATCCAAAACCACAGGAAGCTCCAAATGACTGTCTTCATCAGTGCCTCCATGTCCTGGAAAATGCTTGCCACAAGCAATAATTCCAGAATCCATCAAACCTTTTGAATAACTTGCACTTAATAATGAAACAATTCTTTCATCCTCAGAAAAAGATCTTTCTAGTTGGTAAATTATCGGATTATTTTTATTTCTAGCAACGTCTAAAACGGGAGAAAAATTTATATCTACCCCAAGATCTTTTAACATCCTAGCTTTTTCTTTAGCCAAGTCATAAACATAATCTAACAAACCGTCCTTTTTAAACTTTTGTCCTAATGAATGAAATGAAGGAAAATCCATAAAACCACTTTTAAACCTTTGGACCTTGCCTCCCTCTTGGTCAACACCAATCAAAGGTTTGTCTATGCCATTATTCCTGTAAAGGGCTCTGATTGATCTCAATAGTTCCTTGAACTGTTTTGGAGAGTCCCAATTTCTTGAAAACACTATCAATGATCCTGCTTTGAAGTACATTAAATAATCTTTCAGTTCAGAATTCAATTCCAGACCTTCAAAACCTAAAAACAAATGTTTTCTAAAGCTCATGGTCAAAGAACCTCATCAAAAATCAAACCATCTTGATCGACCCAGACTATGTAACACTCAATACCTTTGTTGATATTTTTTTGTTTTAAAAAATCAGAAAGAATATCTTTATAGCCGTTAATCTGCAAAGAATATTGATCATTTTTTTCATCAGACTTTTGACCTGTTTTCCAATCGATAATAACAAATTTTTCTTTTAGCTCAATAAGTAGATCTATTTTCTGAAACTGTTTATTGCCTGATCCACATAAAGGATACTCTGTCCACATATTTAAAAAACCACTTGCAAAATCAAGCCATTTTTTATTATTTTGTAGGTTTTCTGAAAAGTTACGCACAAGATTGTCAAAATTATCTTTTTCTAGATTAAAAATTTGCCTTACATTGCTGCTTTGAACATTATTTAACCATGAATCCTCCATAGGAGGACCAAAAACATCAAGTACTTTATGAAGGGCATCTCCTCTTGCTGATTCATCAGTATGCGAAACAATTAATGGCACTTCCTTTTGTGATCTCTTATTCAAAATATAATTTTCTGAGTCAGGACTCAATAAACTTCTGTCTAAAATCCTATGTTTTTCTTGGAGCTTTCTTGAGTGAGGGAACAAATACTTAACACAAGAATCCTCCTTGTAGCCTTGCCCTTGGGTGTATTTTTCAGGAATCGAAACACTAACCTCATCTAAAGAAGAATTAGAGAAAGCTTCAAATGAGTTGTCAAAATCTTCTAAAATCAAACGGTAAATAACAGAAAAAAGATCTCCTCTTCTAGTCTTTTGAGGGTGGTACAAACCATTAGAAACTGCATGCAATGTCTTTTTGGCCCTAGTCATGGAGACATAATTCAAATTAACTTCCTCGTCATAAAATTCACCTGCATTTCTTTCCCATGATTCAATAAAAGATTCATTAGTCCAAATTTTATATTTTCCATTATCTCCCTTGCCTAAAGAGAACCACATTGAATCAATCTCACCGTCATCAGTCAGCATCAACTCAAAAGAATTATTTCCTTCCGAATAAGAGTCAGATGGAAGAATCTTTTCAAATTCAAGATCCTCAAAACAGCTTTTCAGCCATCTTTCATCTGGATTGACAACAACAACATGATCAGCAGAAAGCCCTTTTGCACCATAAACTGTCCTCAGGATAACAGGTTGTGGTGAAGAAAGCCCTGATGGTGGGGAGTGAATCCTAAAATAAACATCTATCCACTTTAAAACATCACTAAATTTATCAAAATTACCCTCTTTTTCATGAGATAACATAATTTTTAAAAATTCAAAAATTTTTAAAGTTCTTTCATGAGATCGTGAATCACCCTTGATTCCATACAAGTAACCAGTTTCATTTAAAAAATCTGTAAGTACTGCAGTGAATGAATCACCAGAATAAATCCTGGAAGAATAATCCCGAACTAAATCAATAGAATCTTTTAAGCTGCTGCTTGAACTCAAATCTTTCAAAGTGTGAGCAAAACAATTGCCTAGAAGCACCGAGTTCAAAAGCATCTGGTCATCAGGATTGACCAAGCACTTAATTATTTTTTTTAGATACACGATATCCTGATCGATATCATCATCATCAATCAAATTTGGGTTACCAGCAATTATCGCATTAACACCAGACGCATTAAGACTTTTTGCAATTCTGCCTAACTGAATCCAATTTCTAGCTAAAACCAAAATGCTTTCATCTGGATGTTTCTCTTGAATCCAGGAGACACAATCAATGGTTCTTTTTTCTATATTTTTTGACTTGCGCCCAGATCTACCACTTTTTTTCCATACCCCCCCGCCCCCTCTGGTAATCTCAGCATTTTCACAAGACCAGATTGTTAAAGGGCAACTTTGTTTACTTGAAAACATTGGTGATTTTTCATCTGAAAAAAGATGCCAATCATCAGAGTTTTCATAATATCTTTCAAAAAGCCAATTCGTTAAGGCTAAAACCGACTTGTTGGACCTGTATGATGAATTCAAATACTGCTTATGTTCTTGATCAACCTTGCTATCAAACTCAAAAAAAGCCTGTGAGCTTGCATCTCTGAATTTATATATTGCCTGCTTGTGGTCCCCAACAAAGGTAATATCAAATCCAAACTTATCCTTAAGCCTGCTAAGTATTTGGCTTTGAATTCGATTTGTGTCCTGGAATTCATCAACAAAAAGATGTTCACATTCAAAATCAAAATCATTTTTTTTCAAACTTTTTAAAATTGACCTTGATATAAACCCACTAGACATAAGCCTTTCTTTGCTTGTTTTTGATTTAAAAATTGAAATCAAACGAAGCAAATTTGAAGTTAAAACAGACTGTTCTTCATATTTAAAATCATTTTTTTCATAATTTCTTAATATTGTTTTAAATTTTGATATCTTTTTCATCAACTCAAGATTAAGTTCACTCCTTGAGCCAAAATATCTTTCAATTTTCTTTAATTCATCAATAATTTTCTTTGAATTAATTTCTGAAAAATCAAGATTCAAATATGCGTCATTAATTAATTTTATGTAATCTTTACTTTTTGGAGTAGGCTTAAACTCTCTAGGTAATGAATCTTTTATTTCAAGAAAAAGCTTCTTGATTTCTTGTTTCCTTGATTCTAAAAAAATGTCTAAATTTAAAAATTTAGAAGAATCAAAAAGGTTTTTTATCTCATCTAAACTATAAGGTTCCAGTTTTCTAACAACCTGTCTAAGCTTGCCATGCCATAAAGACTGCTCAAAACCATCTGCAGAGGCGATCCAATCCTTGTAAGAATTCTCATAAACCCTCTCAAAATCAAAATCGGTCATAACTCGATAAAAAATACTATTTGAGTTTTTTGAAAATAAGCTCAAGAAAAAACTATCCAATGTTTTTATTTCCAACAAGGGGATAAAAGAATGTTTATTTTCTGGAATCGAGATTGGTTTGAGCTCAAAAGATTTAAACAAACTTTCTAAATCTTCATCTGGAAATCGTAAATATTCAATAACCCTGTTTTTAAATTCATTAGTTGCAGCAATCGTGAATGTACAAGCAATAATTTTTTTTGGATCAGAGCTTTGCAAAAGCTTATACAAGTAGTAAATCACTAATCTTGTTGTTTTCCCTGTACCTGCGCTTGCATTAATAAACTGAGGTACAGCTGTCATTGATCAAGCCTCCAAAACTTACTCCTGCCAAATTTTTGACACCAATGACATGGCTTTGATGGGTCCTTGATCCAACAAGGAGTCATCTCCCCTTTCAATAACTCACCTTTCCAGACACTCAAGCTTTCCAAAATAGAAACCTCTTTTTCTTCTTTTTTTCTAAAATGCATCCAACTGACATCCTTTTCTTCTTTTTCCAAGATATACCTATAGACAAAATCCTGAAAACCAAAATCACCTTCTAAAAAATAAGGATAAAAAAATGCTTGTGCCCAATTGATTGAACCTTTTTTCCCTGTTTTGTAATCAATAATTTTCACCTTAGTCTTACCTGTCTGGGTTTGATAATGTTCAATCCTGTCTATCTTTGCTCTTATTTCAACATCTTCCAGATCTTGATAAGATCTCTTAACTAAAGGAATTTTTGACATAAAGAATTTATCCTTGCTGGAATACTCTTGTTGAGATTTTGAAAAATTGTCATCCTGCCAGCGTCCCAACTCTTCAACAATAAACATTCTCCATTTTTTAAATAAACCCTTTTTTACAAGTTCTTCTGTGAATGGGTACCACAAAGAAACTTCATTCATCACCCTTCGAGCTAAAAGTTCATAATCTTGATCATTCTTTTTAAAAATTTTTGCAAGAGACTCTAAACAATGGTGAATAAAAGAACCTTTGGTTAAACTGTCAGGATATATTGTGTCTGCACTTCTTTTTTCACGGAGTGTATTCTGCTTTGAAGCATAATAAGCAAAAAGACAAGGAGGACCATTAAAATTAAAATCACTGGCCCTTAAGGACACTTTCAAATTTTGAGGTCCGACATTCCATATCTTTTTAAAAGACACATCTCCGACTGATTCAGCATAAGAAAGCTCCACTTGATGCCTATATCTAAATTTGTTTATTGGCAAAAACACATCTTCAACACTTGAAGACTCAAAATGATTGAAGTGCTTCTTGTCAAAAAGAGAGCTGAAAAACTGCTCCTCTCCACGATTGTCTATATTATCCCAATAAATAGCACAACCTGAATCACCTCTATTCTCTACACACCAAGCCCTCCAGGATTCCTCTTCAATCCTCATTTGCAAATCAGGCATGCCTATACTCTCAAGTGCAAATTTATTTTCTTTACTATCTTGCCATTCAGGAGGTTCAAGCTTGCCGGGAAACCTGTTATCAACAACCCCTAAAAATGCAGTCTTTTTAGGGCTTATTACACCATTTTTCATATTGCTAACATTTTCAGTCTTAATTCTTCCATAATCATCAGGATCCTTTTCAAAACGCAAATCGCTCACATGAAAATTTTTCTCATCTTTAATTTCTGATATTAAGGTTTTTGATTCTGTTTGCCTTATCCTTGAAAAAGATGAATCACTTGATGCGATAAATATCTTTTCTTGATGTTCTTCAATCCATTTTTTTAATTTTTTAACATTAATTCCAACAGGTGGTTCAATCTTGGAGGCCATTGCTTTCTTCAGTCTTCTAAAATCCTTACGAATGTCAGAAACACCATATCTAGAAAGATTAAAATCAAAATTATAAATATCCTGATTATCCTCAAAGCAATTTAATGAATTCAAATTAAAGATCAAATCATTTAGATGCACATACTCACCCTGAACAAAATCATTATGAAACCTTAAAGCCCTTCCCATTGGAGATGAAGAAATACTCCTGCTGAAAAGAAAATCATCATCACTAAAACCTAATAAAGAATTCAAAAGAACAAGATCATCATGTACCATTTCAGGACAACTGAAATCTTCATAACCATCATGCCTAGCTGTATAAAAACAATTTAAAAAATCACCACATCTAATACTTTTTATCTTTGTTTTCGAGGCACCAAGATCAACAATTTCCTTACGTAGGTAAGAGTTTAATCTAGCTAGATAACCAGAAGCATGCAAAGAAAGATCTGGATTTGGCCCTGGTACATACCAGTCAAGGTCGTCCTTCAATGGTCTTAAAAAATCCTCCTGTGCAGTGTTCAAATTCGAAATACCCCAAACAGCAAACAAGGAGTCATTGCTCTTGGAAAAAAAATTACTATTAGCCGCAATGTTAATCTTTATCGGATAAGGAAGATATTTGGAAGAACTGTTTTCCCATACATCTTTCCATAAAAGTGTTAAATCAATCAATGAAGACTCTCCTTTGAGGGGGTTGGTTTCAGCAGGAAGGTATTCGCAAATCCTATTGACAGCTTTCCTTAATTCTTCCAATGAAAATTTTGACTCGTCATGCAAGAAATCGTTAAGGTTAGCATTGTTCAATTGCTTTAATGCTTGAGATAAATAAAACCTATCAATAAAGGCAGGGGGTTCTAGTTTAAAAAAATTATTAGCATGCAGTCTTTCTTCGACTATATCATTAAAAATAACCGGAAATACACCAGAGATGCTTCTTGAATTTAATTCACGATTTATCAGTTTTTTTTCATGGTTCGTAGGGACTAAAACCTTAATAACGCCTAAAGGATTGTCTTTTTTTGCTGACTCTACAGAAGACCAAAAAGATTCCCAAACAGAAAAAGCCGAACCTATATGAAGCGCACTCATAAAATTCCTAGTTCTTTTTTCAATCTAGAAATCTCCAAGGACTTCAGGCTTCTCCATTTTCCTTTTTGAAGTTTTTTATCTGAAATTGGACCTATTGCAATCCTCTCTAAAGATATTATTGGTTTTTTTATAAAACTAAACATTTTTCTTATCTCACGATTCTTGCCTTCAGTTAGCTTGATGGAAACAACAGTCCTTCCTTGGTGCGAGGCAACAACCGCTGCAGAATGCGCTTTCAATTTTTCTTTTCCGTAAGTCAAGCCTCTTGAGAATAATGCAATTTTTTGAGAAGACACCTTCCCTTTAGCCTCAACAAGATAATGTTTTATAAATTTATATCTCGGGTGAGAAATTTTTTGATATAGGTTTCCATCATTTGTCAAAATGATTAAACCTGACGTGTCTTTATCAAGCCTCCCTACAGGGGAAAGATGATGCATGCTCTTTGGAATTAAATCCATAATGCTCTTCCTTTTCATTGGATCATCTTTTGTGGTTATATAACCCCTGGGCTTGTTAAGCAATATATATTTATAAACTTTTGGCTTTACTTTCTCTCCATCAAAAAAAATCTCATCATGATCTTTCACAGCGAAAGAAAAACTATCAATCGGATTTAAACCATCTGGATTACGCCTAAAAGAAACACGACCTTCTTTAATGAATTCTTCAACTTTCCTTCTTGAGCCTAATCCACATAATGAAAGATATTTATTTATTCTCATTTGTAAATCAGATTGTATGATAATTCCCGTTCGAAAAAATTTACGGAGAAACAATAACATGAATAAAAAATTAACACTGGTTTTATTGACATTATTTACATATAACTTGAAAGCTCAAGAAGCAATCCTTCCAAGGCATCCTTCCCCATCCCCTGACGGTAGTCAAATTGCATTTAGTTGGCAGGGTGACATATGGACAGTCTCATCAAATGGAGGAGAGGCAAGAAGGCTAACTATACACCCAGCATATGATCATTCACCAATGTGGTCACCTGACGGAAGCAAGATCGCATTTGCTTCTGACAGGTGGGGCAATGATGACATTTACATAATGTCTTCAAACGGGGGAAAACCAGATCGATTAACCTATTGGTCCGGTTCAGACCTGATGTCAAGTTTTACACCAGACGGTAAAAACATCATATTTTCTAGTATGAGGTATGAAACCAGTTACAGAAATCCAGAAATGTATATGTTAAATATAGAAAAAAAAGACACCCCAAGAAGATTTACTGAATATCTCGGCTTTCAAGGAAGCTATTCTCCAGATGGTAAAAGCTTGGCTTTCATGAGGCGATCAGAAAGTACAAATAGAAAAGGATATAGAGGATCAGGTGATGCAGATATATGGGTCAAACATGATGGAATGTCTGCAAAACTAATGACAAAATTTGATGGAGCCGATCACTCTCCAATGTGGTCACCTGATGGCAAATCACTTTGGTATATATCAGAAAAAGATGGAACTTATAACCTCTATTCAATGAGCATGAAAATGAAAACCAAAAAACATACCTCCTTCGATAAAGATGGCCCCAGAAATGCAGCTATTTCAGCAGATGGCAGCATGATAGCAATGGAATTAGGTGGAAAAATCATACTTTTTGAAACTGGTCCAGAAAAAATATCAGAACTAAATATTATTGTTCCTGCTGACTCCTTAATAAATGATTTTGAATGGAAAACTGTCAGCTCTGGAGCATCGTCTTTTTCAATATCTCCATCAGATGAAAAATCAATGGTGATAATAGTAGACGGAGACATTTGGATTCAAGACCTTGAAAAGGAAGAATCTCACAGGGTTACAAACACTCCTGAACAAGAAATTTATGTTGAATGGATAGATAATGGTAACAAGATACTTTTTACATCAAACTCATGCTTTGAAAAAACAATTACAGAAATATGCAATACAGAACAAATATGGATAGCTGAACCAACAAAAGAAACAGAATTACCCACAAGAGAAATCGAAGACTGGACAACTTACCCTATAACAAAAGGTGACGAACCAAATCATCGTCCACAAATTTCCCCAAATGGAACAAAGATTGCGTTTGTAAGAGATTATGGAGAGCTTATTGTTGCAGATTTTGAAATCAATCCAAAAGAAGAAAATGAAATTATCTCTAATGAAATAACATTAAGAAATGGATGGGATTGGCCATCGATATCATGGAGTCCTGACTCCCAATGGATAGCATGGAGTGTAGAGGACATAGAGCATAATGCCGATGTCTGGATTGCAAAAACAGATGGATCAATTTCTCCAAAAAATATATCTTCCCATCCTGATATGGATATGTATCCTACATGGAGCGAGAATGGTCGAATACTAGCATTCTCCAGCACCAGAACAAGCTCTACCCCTAGAGGAAGTAGCACTTATTCTGACATATGGTATGTATTTTTAAGAGAGAATGACCAAGAGTTAACGCATAAAGAAAGAAAGGATTTATGGGAGGAGGAAGAATCAAAAAAGGAAAAAGAATCTTGGGTT
>CEVA01243659.1_pt1 | contig 87036 bp, 78 predicted proteins | sample 361521 | NCBI WGS metagenome assembly CEVA01 (sample SAMEA2622823, study PRJEB7988) | marine metagenome | isolation source: saline water (ENVO:00002010), including | reverse complement strand
ACAGACAGACGGTTTGTTGATTTACTTCGCATCCGGTGTTGACCAATCAGTTGGCATTGATTAGATTTTTACTTGTATATAATTGTTTTGGAGGTTTTTAATTATGGTAATTTCAGCAAATGATTTATTGCAAATGACGGTTGATAGGGATGCTTCTGATTTGCATATAGGCACAGAACGCCCTCCCTATATGAGGATTGATGGCTCTTTAAAGCCAACAGAATTGCCTATTTTGACTGAAGCAGATGTTCTCAAATTAGGCCGTGAACTCTTAACTGCTAAAAGGGAACATGTTCTTGAAGAGCATGATGAGTATGATTTTTCCTATCAGCTGCCAAATGCTGAAGGTAGATTCCGTGTAAACTTTTTCAGACAAAAAGGAACTCCTGCTTTTGCAATTCGTTTCATTAAACCTGAAGTGCCTTCTTTTGACCAATTGAAACTTCCCCATGCAATTGCTAATTTATGGCATCTAAAAAGAGGTATAGCGATAGTTACAGGGACTACAGGTTCAGGAAAATCAACAACCTTAGCTGCATTGTTGTCAAAAATCAATGAAGAAAGAAGTGATCACATATTAACCCTTGAGGATCCTATTGAATACAGTCTCTTCGACAGAAAGTCAATTGTTAACCAAAGGGAAATAGGTCTCGATACAGATGATTTTGGTTCTGGCTTGAAGGTTGCGATGCGTGAAGACCCTGATGTTATTCTTATTGGTGAAATGAGAGACCAGGAAACGATTTCTGCTGCACTTAAAGCCGGGATCACAGGACACCTTGTTTTCTCCACATTGCATACATTGAATGTTGTACAAACAATTAACAGAATTATTGAGTATTTCCCTGCTGATTTCCAACAGCAAATAAAAATCATGTTAGGAACAACTCTGCAAGCAATTATTTCGCAGAGATTGTTGCCCAGGATTGGTGGAGGTAGGGTTCCTGCATGTGAAATTTTGATTTGTAATGCAAGAGTTTCTGAGAAGATTTCAGAAGAGCCTGAATTATCAATGCTCAATACAATCATGGAAGAAGATGAGCTGGACGGAATGCAAACATTTGACCAACATCTTTTGGAGCTTTATACCAGCCAGAAGATAGAACATGACACTGCACTTGCTGCAGCAACCAGTCCACATGATTTCAAAATTCTTTTACAAAGAGCTTCTGGTGTAAGAAAGGCTAAAAATACTTATACTGGCGGCTTGTAGTTTGTTACATTGAATGTTTTGAATAGAGATTATGAGGATCCTATAAAAAAGATCCAGGAAAAAATTGACAAAGTTCCAAGCAAATTAACAGAGTTGCAAGAAGAAGTTTTCAGGTTAACGACAGAAAACGCAAAACATAAGGAAGTTGCGAAAGCTTTTGCATTCATTAGTTTATGGACTGAAAGCCTCTTGAAGGGAGATTTAGAAAGAAAGGATACATTGTTTGAGCTAGCATCCTTTTTGAAATTAAAACATTTGGTTTTATGGCAAGAGAAAGATGAGTTGATGCATCCTGTGTTCCAGTTCAGTTCCGCAAAAAAAATAAATTTAGAGCCTTTACGCATAGGTAAAGAGATTGCAGGCTCGACTAACGTTATTGGCAAGATAAGGATTTTTGATTTGGAGGATTGCTCAATAGCCGTTAAAGAGAATGTTTGGACCCAAGGAAAAACTTTGATATCTATTCCAGTCAAAACCAAAACAGATTCTTATGTTTTAGAAGCATGTGATTTTTTTGATGGTATGCCTTTGAAAAAACAAACATTTGAGGTTTTAGAGATTCTTGCTCCCTGGGCAGTTTTAGGCAAGTGAACTTTATTGGAATGAGCCAAGCAAGAAGGCATGACATTGACGCTCTTAGGGTCATCGCTATTGGATTGTTGATTATTTACCATATCACAATTGTTTTTCAACCCTGGGGCTCTCTTATACCTGGCTTTTTTCAAAATCAAGATTCAATAGAACTGCTTTGGATTTTTTCTGGATTGATTAATGTCTGGAGGATTCCAATTTTGTTTGTTATTTCAGGAATGGGGGTTGCATTTTCTATACAAAAGCGTAGTTTTAAAGAATTGATCTTAGAGAGATCTCTAAGGATATTGTTACCATTGATTTTTGGAAGCATGATAATTACATCGCTAGGTTTTGATTTTTTATTGATGAGCAAAGATCCGGATCATGTTATTTTTTCGAGATATTTTGTAGAGCCTGGTCATTTGTGGTTTTTAGGGAATATATTTTTATACAGTATTTTAAGTGCCCCCTTTTTGTTCTATCTTAAGAGGAATTCAGATTCATTTATTGCTAGATCAGTGAAGTTTTTAACAGGCAATATGTATGGCTTGATAGCGTTGGTGGTTTTATTTATTTTAGAAGCTGAAATATTTGTTGAATCTTGGAGGTTTGGAAATGTTCCTTTTGAGCTTTATGCAGGGTCTCTTCATGGTTTTTTGATGGGTTGGTTATGCTTTTTGAGTGGTTTTATTTTTATTTTTTCAGGCAATAATTTTTGGAATATTGTTAGATCATATAAACAAAACATGCTTGCTTGTGCTGCATTTTTATATTTGATTAGATTTAGTAGCGTGTTGGGTGATGTTATGGTTAATCCACCTTGGTTAATGGCCGTTGAATCTTGCATGTGGATGTTTTCAATTTTTGGTTATTCTCACTCTTGCTTGAATCAAAAAAATAAGTTATTTTCCTATCTTGCTCCAGCTGCTTATCCGGTATATATTACACACATGTTATTCACGAATATTGCATGTTTCTTTGTGATACCAATGGAAATCAATGCTCTTTTCAAGTTCTTCCTGATTGTTTTATTGACTTTTTCAGGCTGTTTGCTGTCTTATGAATTTTTGATAAGTAGGTCTAAGGTATTGAGGCCTTTATTTGGTTTAAAAATGAACACAAATTAACATTTCCTCATATAATGGTAAGGTTTTGAAAATGAAATTAATTAGATTGTTTTACCTTGCTTGTTTAGTTTTTTGTTTTTCCAGCTGTGACGGAGGTGATTCTTCAGATCCTGTTGGAGGGGGTACTGGTGGTGGTAACACCGGTATAGGCGGCGGCGGAGGCGGCGGCGTTTCCAGTTCAGATTTGGTTGTTATATCTTCAACCGGAGACCCCAACCCAGGTGCAATAATTTTTTTGAAAGCAGTTTCAAATGCAATAGACAACATTAATTATGAGTGGACAAGCAGCTGTATTGACGTTGAGTTTTACCCTAATGATGATGGTTTGATGCTGAGTGAGGAAAATTCAACATCAAATATAGTCTGGATGAAGGTGCCAAATAGTACCAATCACAACTGTATAGTTAGAGCTGATGGAACAAGTCCATCAATGAGTTATTCTGGTTTTGGAACAATCAACACAAGACCAAATTACACTTCTGATTGGCTATCTTATCAGGGTTCTCCTGAAAACACAGGTCGAGCTTCAAGTGGTGACCTGGGTCCACCTCCTTCAGATTTGAATCAAGTTTGGAAGCTATCTGGAGACAACCCTGGACCTGTATCTCCAGCTTTATCATCAGAAGGTGCTGGTGGTCGAGTTATTATTTCAGAAGCTGAAGGTTTAACCCGTGCTTTTGATGCGAATAGTGGAAATCAATTATGGGCTGAACAACTTTCAGAAAACATGATTGGGAATCCTGTTATAGGTGATGGAACAATTATGGTTGCATCTCAAACAGGCACAATAAAAGCTTTAGATTTAGCTTCTGGAAGTTATTTATGGGGTACAAATATAGGTAGTTCTATATCTGGTACTCCGGCTTACTCCTATGGTATTCTTGTTGTTGGCACGCTTTCAGGAAAATTAGTTGGTTTGACATCTAATTCCTGTTTAACATGTGGAACAAATAGAATTTTATGGGAAACAGAGCTTCAGGGAAGAATCGTGGGTGGAGTTTCTATTTTTGATGGTATCGTCGGAGATAATGCTGCACTTTCTGATCTTAATGATGCTACTGCTTTTGTTGGTACTGACGCTGGCTATCTTTATGCAGTTAGGCTTTCTGATGGTCAGGTGATGCATACATGGAATACTTCAGATGCAATCACCACCACTCCTGCAGTTTTTCTTTTAGGTGCACAGCCAACTGTTGCAGTTGCAACTGAAGGTGGAGATGTCTGGATGTGGGATGCTGTTGACCCTTATGAAGACTCCACGTCTTTAAATCCATTCTTTTCAACAAATTCACCTGTTGTAACTTCCCCTGTTTATTTTGAAGGAGATCTATATTTCTTCTTAAGAGACAGTAGGGTTATTGCTGTTGATCCCGGTGCTGAATCTTTGATAGAAAGTACTTTTCTTCCTAATGCAAGTCCTGATGCTCAAAATTTAACCTGTTTGAATACGCCAGCTGTTTCAGCTAGTTCAACTTCTTACCCATACCTTTACATGACATGTTTTGAGATAATTGTTGAACCTGATCCTTTTACTTTTGGCATTCCTAGAGGTTTGCTTTTGCTGCTTTCAAGGAATGATACGACTGGCGAGATAGAAGAACTTGAACGTTACCCTATTGGAACTGACCAGATGAACGCTGGTCAAAACAGTACTTCAGATCCGATAATCTCTTCTCCTTCAGTTATGGGCGGTAAAGTGTTCTTTACAGGTCAGGATGGCTCTGTGTATGCACTAGGCCAGGAACCATCTTTTGATTTTGGTGATTCTCCACTGGTTTGGGCAAGCAAGAGAGGCAATTCTGGCTCTACTGGTTTTTATGGTGCAGGTCCTGGAATGGGTTCTGTTCAGGAGAGATGGAATTATCGAATGCCTGCTGGCGTTTCTGCATCTCCATCCATCTCAAATGGAACTTTGTGGCTAGGTGATCTAGATGGTAATCTAGTTGGTTTGAGAGCTGCAGATGGCATGTATCGTTTTTCTTACAATATTGGTGGAAATGAAATATTAACGACTCCAATCCTTATGGATAATGGCCTTGTTTGGGCGACCAGCCTAACCGGCCTGGGATATCTTTTGAAAGAAAATGGAGATCAGTTAGAAGAAGTTGGTAGATTGAGCGTGATGCTTAAAGATAGATGGGAACAAAGATTTTCAAATGATAGTGTTAACCTTTCGAGAAAACTAAGCTCCAACTCTTCTGCTTATGATTCTGTTAATAGAGTTATCTATATCCCAATGATTAACAATTGCGAATTTGATGGAGGGTCTTTCAGCCTATGTGACGGTGTTCACTGGAGTCAAGATTTAGAAATGGAACCTTCAGATGATTTGATGATTGGCCAGCTGATGGTTGACGATCTCAACAACATTTCTTTAAACAAGATAGAAGTTGGTTTGAGCATTACGCAACAAGCTTTCTTCAATACCAGCTTGGGAATTCATACTCATGCAGGAAAGACTTATCTGGTTGCTGGTTACTATGCTGGCGGTGCTGGAAGGGTAACCGCTTGGGATGTTTCAGATCCGGAAAATGTTTTGCCATTATGGGGCGGTTCTGTTCTTTTAGGCAATGGTGAGTTTCCTACCGGTGTTCCAACCTTTATTGAGAACAGAGTTCTTTTTGGAACTACAAATGGATCTCTTTGGGTTTTGAATCTTGAATCAGAAGGTGGTTTTGACAAAAGCATACAGCTTGGTTTTGGCAGTATCACTAATTCAATAAGTGTTTCCTTTAACGAGAATAACAATGAAGGTTTTATTTTTGCACCGATAGAAAATGGAAGACTTGTTGCACAACCATTTATTATGGCTAATGATATATGGGATTTCAATGGTACAAGTTTAGATGGCTGGAATAATGCTGCTAATGATTTTGTAAGATCTTCCTTAGCTTTAGATGAAGAGCATGGGGTTATTTATATTGGCGGAGATGATGGTAACTTGTTTAGATACGAAAAGGACAGTGGTTTCAGGCTAGCTGGAACAATACAAACTGGATCTCCGATTTTTGCTTCGCCAATTATTGTTGGGGGATATGTTTTCCTTGTTGACTCTTCTGGTCTTTTATCAGTTTATTCACCATAGTTTAATATTCGCCAGCGTAGCTCAGTGGTAGAGCTGCGGTTTTGTAAACCGTAGGTCGGGGGTTCGAATCCCTCCGCTGGCTATTCCTAAATTCGTTATTCGAAAATAGAATTAGAGTTAATGAAAGCTTTATTAAAAACATCCAAAAGAAAAGGTTTTGAGCTTGCAGAAACAAGCTTGCCAACACCAAAACAAAATGAAGTTTTATTAAAGGTGAAGGTTTCTACTATATGTGGTTCTGACTTACATTTATGGGAGTGGAACCAGTGGGCTGACGATTTTGTACCTAGGTTGCCGTTAGGTGTTGGCCATGAAACATGTGGTGAGATTGTTGATTGTGGAAGTGATGTTGATCTCCGTAAATCAAATCTTAGAATTGGAGATTTGGTCTCTGTGGAAACACATTTGTTTTGTGGTGATTGTCCTCCTTGTAAAAACAACAAAAAACATCTTTGCTCAAATGGTGAAATTTTAGGTTTCCATAAGAATGGATCTTTTGCAGAGTGGCTAACTGTCCCAGTTGATAATTGCTGGAAAGCTCGTCAGGGTACAGACCCCGTAACAGTTAGTTTAAAAGAGCCTTTAGGCAATGCCGTTCAAACAGTTATGGCACAACCTATAAAAGGTAAGACGGTATTGATAACAGGAGCAGGCCCATTGGGCCTTATGACAATTGCTGCAGCAAGAGCTTTTGGTGCAGGTCAAATTTTTGTAAGTGAACTGCAGGAAGAAAGGAGAGAAAAAGCTCTTGGCCTAGGTGCTGATCATGTTATTGACCCAAAAAATCAAGATTTACATTCTTTTATCAAAGAAGAAACAAAAGGAAAAATGTTTGACGTTCTTCTTGAAATTTCAGGATCTAACCAAGCTTTAAATGATGGATTAACATCAATTTCCAATGGTGGATCGGTTGCGTTACTGGGACTGTTTCCATCAACTGTTAATTTATCCTTAAATGAAAACGTTATATTTAAAGGTTTGGTTATTAATGGCATAACAGGTAGATTGATATGGGATACATGGAGCCAGGTTGACAGTTTAATCTATGAGAAGGGTTTTGATCCAAAAAAATTATTAACACATAGTTTTAAAATTGAAGAATATGAAAAAGCTTTTAGCTTAATGGAAAAAGGGGTTTCTGGAAAAATTGCATTATTTCCTAGATGAAAATGACTAATTTTATTAAAAATATATTTCAGAATTTAGAAAAAATTAAAGAGGCTGGAACCTGGAAGGATGAAAGAGTTTTAGAGGGAAGGCAAGGGACCACAATTACTGTTCAAGGTAAAAAAGTTTTAAATTTTTGTGCAAATAATTATTTAGGTCTTGCAAATCATCCTAAAGTTATAGATGCAGCCAAAAAAGCTATAGATGAATGGGGTTACGGTATGTCTAGCGTGAGGTTTATTTGTGGAACACAGGATATTCATATCGAACTTGAAAAACGGATTTCGAATTTTTTAGGGATGCAAGATTCAATCCTGTATGTTGCATGTTTTGACGCAAATGGCGGAGTTTTTGAACCTTTACTGGGCAAGGATGATGCTATTGTTACAGCATCATTAAATCATGCTTCTATTATTGATGGGATTAGATTATGCAAGGCCAAAAGATATATTTATGCTCATGATGATTTAAACAATCTTGAAGATAATTTGAAAAAAGCCCGTGTCGATGGAGCAAAAAATATTTTAGTAGCTACCGACGGGGTCTTTTCTATGGATGGTGATATTGCCAAAATTGATGAAATTTTAAATTTAACAAAATCTTATGATGGAATTTTGATGGTTGATGATAGCCATGCGACTGGTTTCGTTGGAGCCAATGGAAGAGGTACTCCTGAGTTTTGTGGTGTTCATGGGAAGGTTGATATCATATCTTCAACATTAGGTAAAGCTTTAGGTGGAGCCAATGGCGGTTTCATTAGTGCTAAAAGAGAGGTTACTTCAATATTGAGACAAAAAAGTAGACCATATTTATTTAGCAACACTGTTGCTCCTGTTGTTGCAGCAACATCAATTTCTGTTTTGGATATTTTAGAAAGCAAAAATTCTCCATTGGAGCAGTTAACTAAAAATACTGAGCGCTTTCGTGCAGGCATTCAGAAAACCGGTTTGATCATCAAGGAAGGTTCTCATCCAATTGTGCCAGTTATGCTTTACAACGCAAGGTTGGCAAATGTATTTGCTGAGAGATTGTTGGATCTAGGCGTGTATGTTATTGGCTTTTCTTTTCCTGTTGTTCCTGAACATCAAGCAAGAATAAGAGTTCAAATATCAGCTGCTCATTCATCTGTCGAGATTGACAAGGCTGTTCAAAGTTTTGAAAAAGTTGCGAGTGATTTAGGAATACTTGGCAAGAGCAAGGATTTTTTAGTAAATTGGAAGTAATTTTTAAGCATGAAAATTATTAATTATTTTTTATTTTTTATTTTTTGTTTCGGCTCCTGTGTTAATTCACAGGGTTTAGAAAGTAAAAAAAAGATTTTAGTTACACATGAAATGATTAAAGATTTTATTTTCTGGATTGCTGGTGACGAGTACGAGGTTATCTCTATTTATGATGAAAACCAGGATCCTTTTCGTGATGCTCCAGTTCAAATTGAGGAAAAGGACTTCATTTCTTTTTTCACAATGTGTCAAAAATGGGAAAAGAAGGCAGTTAGGGTCGCTAGTGATAAAAGGCCAAAATCTTTTATCACAATGAAGGATCCAAGAGTTGATATAGATTGCAGTTCAGGCTCCCCATGGCTGCATGGAGCTTACTTAACTGAATACCTTTATGAAACAGCATCATCATTAGCGCAAATCAACCCTTTTAAAACAGAAGATTATTTCAAACAAGCAGAATTCTTAAGCGAACAGCTTAATGATTTCACGATCAATATGCGAGTTTTGAAAATGCCAGATTTGAAACTTCCAGAAGGTTTAAGGGTGGCTGTGTATTCATCTTTTGGCTATGAGTTTTTAGGGTATATGAGTACAGCTCCATATATGAAGTTTGTGACCATGCCTTCAGATCTTATGTTCCCAAGTGATTTACAAAATTTAAAAGAGGATAATTTTCCTCCAGAGTTGATTGTTTTTACAAGTTATGCTGATCAAAATGTCATCAAAATGTTTGAAGATAATGGTTTTGCTACGGTTGTTATAAACCTATTCCCTTCTGACTTTAGGGAAGATATCACCCCTGTTCAGTTTATAGAAAAAAATTATAGAAAAGTTAGATCAGCAATGCTAGATCTTGTTGATTCTTTGCCGCCCAGCTAATACAACCTTGAACAAGGGATCTAGCACTTGACTCTGAAAACAAATCAACCATATCGGCTGCAATTTTTGAACATAGTGGTGGATCCATTTTTTTTGGCCCTAAAAGCAACCAAAATCCATATCTTATAGCTGATTTTTCAGGGCTGCCTAGGTTTTTAAATTCTTTGTTTTTGGATTCAAGGCATAATGTTATGTATGTGTCAATTTGTTCAAGATTTTCTTTTATATTTTTTAATTGTTTCAATATTGTTTTTTTGTTTTTCTCCATCCCTTTTTGTTCTTCTTCCCCTGATGAAAAAATGAGTTTTATAAAACATTCCGAGAGTTCTTGTTTTGATAAATTATGCATCATTAAAGTTTGCATGACGGATAAGTGTGTTTGATTTTTATTCATCTTTCACCTTCCCCCGTAACCATTTTTGCTTAAATGATTCAGCATCCATCATTAAAAGATCATCGAGTATGGAAATCCTTCGCTTATTTGCATGATCGTTGTTGTCAGTAATGCAAACTGGAATGATCATATTTTTTTCACGATCTCTTATGTTGACAATCCATATATTTGTGTTTTTATTTTCAATCATTACTGCAAATCGCTTAGATGCATTCATAATAGATATACCACCATGTTCAACAATTGTAGTGATGGGTAACCTTGCATCAGCACAATAATCAATAACCATAATAGTAAGTTCGTTATTGAGCTTTTATCACCGAGTAACATTTCTTCGGGTGTTTTAACCATATCCTCTCTTTCAAGTAACAATAGATATCTGAAGAGCCCAAAAGCAACAAATGGTAATGTAACCACCAGAAAAAATAAACCTCTTTCCGGATTGTTTAAGCTGTAGAGACAATACATTAAAAGGTTCATTAAAGCTAATGATCTCGAAATTCCAATCAGGTATTCAAGCTTATAGCTTGAGAGCACAGGCCTGAACTGGAAATTACCTTTTGCCAGTCTGAATTCAGCACATCTTTTACCAAACGAAAGCAATAGAGCCATCATAAAGCCAGCAACTACCAGCCACTCACTGATAGATATCCCTACAGCCCATGTTCCCGCCAGTATCCTTAGAAGAAAATGCAGCGAGAGAGCGATAATTTCAACAATCGGAATGTTTTTTAAAAATTTTGAATAACAGCATGTCATTAAAAAATAGACTGAAAGAATGAAAAGCATTTCTTTTCTTATAAATTGATTTTCTAAACCTATAAAAATTACCAAACCTAAAAGCAAGAAGAAGTATAAAGATGAAAATATGGGATATCTTTTGCTTTTATGAATTGGGTTTTTTAAATCTCTTTCTTGGTCAAGTAGATCATTTACTGCATAACCAATGGTTGAAGTGAGACAGAATAAAAGTATTCCAAAAGCAACTTCAATCAGTATTGCAGAATTGGAAATTACCGGTTCGCCTGTGTTGACTCCTCCAAAAATTACACCAACCAACAAAAGTGAATTTTTTATCCATGATTTGTATCTAGGACCGCGCCAAGTTATGACTTTGTTCATTTTTTTATTTAGAATTGAGTATACTCATAAGATTAACGTTGAATATTATATTTGGAGGTAGTTTTGACTGATTATCCAACCGATGGCATACATGATGAGCTGGAACGAGAGATTTCTTCGTACGGCGATGAAGCAGATGAAGAAAATCTTGAAACAGGTATAGATTTTGCTGTACATCAAGATTTAATACAGGAGGTTATTGATTTAAGTGCCTTAAAAGGTTATTTAACAACCGACGAGGTCCAACGTTTTATTGAGGAGAGAGATTTGGATCCAGAAACCATTAATGGTTTATGGACAAAGCTTGAAGAAGATGGCGTCCAGGTTTTTACAGAAGAAGAATTAGCTAAAGGTTCAAAAAAGGTTAAAGACAGAAGAAGGAGGAGAGAGGAAGATCATTTCATCTCAGATACCGTTAAGTATTTTTTAAAAGAAATCAGTCATGATTACTTGTTGTCTAGAGATGAAGAGAGAAGCTTGGCTCAAGGTAAAGATGCGGGTGATGAAGATGCTGTTGAGACATTAGCTTCTAGCAATTTTAGACTCGTTGTTTCAATTGCTAGAAAATATTCCGGAAGAGGGCTTTCTTTTGTGGATCTTATACAGGAAGGTGTTTCAGGTTTAATGAGAGCCATTCAAAAATTTGACCATTCGAAAGGTTTTAAGTTTTCAACATATGCAACCTGGTGGATACGCCAAGCCATTACAAGAGCTCTAGCTGATCAAGGGAATATAGTTAGAAGACCTGTTCATATGGTTGAAACAATCAATAGGTATCGTAAGATTGAAAGTCAGTTTGAGCAAGAACAAGGAAGAAAGCCAGACATGGAAGAAATGGCATATGCTTTAGGTTTAATCAGCCCAGATAAAGAAGAGCAGGTAATGGACACCCTTGCGATATATAGAACTGCAGAGCAAGATTTTAAAAGTAAATTTAGACGCCCTCCTTCATGGAAAAAAGAAAGAGGGGATCTTTATGAAATAGCTCAACGTTGCAGCATACCTGTACCCCCTAGATCTGTTCATGGTGTTGGTTGGGCTCCAGAAAACAGAATGACCAAGGAAGACAGGATAGTATTGCGAGATTTTAAAAAGAATTTAGATGAATGGGGAAGAGCTGTTGCCAGAATTTTAGAGATACAAAGATATGCTCAAGGGATTCTGTCATTGGAGTTACCGATCGGTGATGATGAAGATGCTTTATTGAAAGACTATATTGAAGATAAGAAGATTCCATTGCCTGATTATGAAGTCGGACAAGATTTTTTAAAGAGAGATTTGAATCGAATATTGTCAAATCTTCTTGATGAAAGAGAGTATGAGGTTCTAGCTTTGCGGTATGGTTTAACCAATGCGACACCTTTAACACTGGAAGAGGTTGGGAAAAAGTTAAATGTAACTAGGGAAAGAGTCAGGCAGATTGAAAATCGAGCCATTAAAAAACTTAGAAATTCTCCTGATGCTGAAAAGTTGTCAGATTATATTGATTAGCTGTTATGAAAATTAATGTTAATGATTTGAAGCCAGGCATGGTGATTGATTACAAAGGTCAGCATTTTAAAATCGTTTCAACGGAGCATATGAAAATGGGAAGGCAAAGTGGATTTTTGCAAGCCAAAATGAAAAATCTTAATTCTGGTTCAACTATATCTAATAGATTTAATGGTGGAGAAAAGGTTGAAAAATGCCATTACCAAGAGTTAGAAAGTAACCTTTCCTACAAAGATGGAGAAATGTTTGTTTTTATGGATGAAGAAACATGGGAAGAGGAAAGGGTTCATTCTGATCATGCAGAACGTGTTGAATGGTTGCTAGAGGGAGAAAAGGCAGTGTTAATAAAGTTAGATGGAAAAATAATATCAATCTCTCCACCTAATCATGTTGTAAGGGAAGTTTTAGAAGCACCTCCTGCAGTAAAAGGAAATACTGCGACCGGAGCAACTAAGGAAGTTGTTCTGGAGGGTGATGTCAAAGTGCAAGCACCTTTGTTCATCAATGCTGGTGACAGAATTAAAGTTGATACTGAAAAGTACTCCTATATAGAACGTGCCTGATGTCTTGGCTTGGTTTGGATTTCGGAAGCACGAATTTAAAAGCAGCTTTATTTAAAAATAACACACTATATAAAAAAATAGGAAAGATTGATTTTACTGAACCCTTGCCAGATGATTTAAAGGATGAGTTTGATTCGGTATTGGTCTCATCCTCTAAGTCTGAAGGAACAACTAATGCTCTTATTGGTGGATTGCAGTTAAATAAAAAAATAATCACAGTTTCAGATATTCTTACCTCAGAAGATGTATGTGTTCATGATTATGGAGAACCTGCTTTTGGAGAGGATCGAAGGTTGTATTTTTTAGCAATGAAAAATATGATTTCTGATAATAATTTTGGAGTTATTTCATTCGGAACAGTATGTACATTATCAGTTTGGACCAAGGATACATTTTATGGCGGTAACCTTTTTCCAGGTAGAACCTCTATATATAAAACACTTGGCAGGGCAACAAGCCTTCCAGAAATTGAACCCAATGTAGAGATGTCTTTTGGCAGAGGATCATCATGTGTTTCGTCAGTTAGGTCAGGCATAGATATGGGCTGGATAGCGATGATTAAAGAATTAAAATCTCTTTATGATTCTGAACTGGACAACATTACGTGGTTTGTAACTGGTGGTGATTACAACTGCGTTGCGAATCATATTAAAGATGAATGTGTGAATGAGCCAGATTTGCTATGGAAAGGAATGGAGGCTTTGATTTCCAAGATATGAAAAAGATTGTTTCAGTTTCATTAGGTTCATCCTCCAGAGATCATTCTGTTGTAGTTAATTTCAACAATCAAGATTGGAAAATTTCCAGGATTGGATGTGATGGTGATTTAGCTGCATGCAGGCAAAGGTATCTTGAAATGGACAATAAGGTCGATGCTTTTGGAATGGGAGGGATAGATAGATGGTTATGGATTGGCGATAGAAGGTATCAATTTAATGATGCTGCAAAGCTTGTTGCTGGTTTGAAAACTTTTATTGCGGATGGGTCGGGATTGAAGCACTATATCGAATCTGAACTAGTCACGAATTTGCTGAATGAGAAAAAAATATTAAAAAGCACTGATAAGGTTTTAATGGTTTCAGGTTTAGACAGATGGGGGATGGCTAAAGCTTTTCATGACGGTGGGTGTGATGTTCTTTATGGTGATTTAATTTTCGGATTAGATTTACCGATAGGTATTAATCATTTAGAAAAATTAGCAAGAGTTGGCAGGACGATTCTTCCAATAGTCACAAAATTGCCATTTAAATGGTTGTACCCAACTGGAGAAAAACAAGAAGAAAATACAGGGAAGGCTTCACGATGGTTTGAAGGAAGGGATGTTATTGCAGGTGATTTTCATTACATAAAAAGAAACATCCCAAATGACCTAACAGGAAAAACAATTGTTACAAACACAACAACAGAGGAAGATGTAAAAATGTTAAAGAGCAAAGGCTTGAAGTGGTTGGTTACAACAACACCGCGTTTAGAGGGTAGAAGCTTTGGGACTAATGTGATAGAAGCCTTTTTCTTTGGGGTTAAAGAAAGTAACAAGTTATCACAGAATGATTACAAGACTTTATCTAAAGAATTGGATTTTTCAGGAAATATTGAGAGGTTGAACAAGTGAACGAAAAAAGAGAATTTAGAGAAAAAAAATTAAAAAAATGGATTGAAAAATATGGAGATCCTTACGAGAGCTCTTTTTCAATTACAAATTCACCAGGAGAAATAAAGGATAATTTTGAATCCCTTGAAAATCAATCAGTTAGCTCTGGAGGAAGAGTGCTTGCTTTTAGAAAGCAAGGCAAACTGGCTTTTTTGGATATTGGAGATATAACTGGAAGAATTCAACTTTTTATGCGTAAGAATGATCTTGAAAATTTTGATGATGCTGAATTGCTAGATTTGGGAGATATCATATTTGTTCAAGGCAAGGTAATGAAGACAAAAGTAGGTGAAGTCAGTATTTTCGTTTCTAAATTTTCACTCGTGTCAAAAGGTCGCCATGAACTTCCAGATAAAATGCATGGGATATCTGATCCAGAAACACGACAAAGGAAAAGATGGGTAGATATGGCTATTGGTGGAGATATAGCAAAAGATGTAGTTTTTATTTCTAGATTTTTTCAAAAAGCACGAGAATATTGGCAATCTGAAGGGTTTCTTGAAGTTTTCACTCCAATGCTCCATCAGATTCCTGGTGGTGCTTATGCAAGACCTTTTGAAACACATCACAATGCATTGGATTTATCTTTGTATTTAAGAATAGCGCCAGAGCTTTATCTTAAAAAATTATTGGTTGGTGGATGTCCTAAAGTTTTTGAAATAGGTAGAAATTTCAGAAATGAAGGAATATCAAAAAAGCATAATCCGGAATTTTTTGGACTCGAGGCTTATGAGGCTTGGGGAAGCTTTGAGACGATGATGTCAAGATCGGAAGAATTTATAAAATTTCTTGCAGCGGATCTTTTGAAAAATGATTCTTTTGAATGGATGGGAAAAAAGATCTCCCTGAAAGGTAAGTTTAAAAGATTAGATTTCAGGCAAGCTTTAATAGATGCAGTTGGTATTGATATTGACAGCATGTCTAAGCTTGAAGATTACAAAGATGTTTTTAAAAAACATAATTTAAATTGGGGCAATGGCATGACGGTAGGGAGAGCGCAGGATAAACTTTATGGTGAATATATCGAGTCAAAAATTGTAAATCCGACTTTTGTAACAGGTTATCCAAAAGAAATGAGCCCTTTGGCAAAGAGCATTCCAGGAAGTAAAAATTGGACACAAAGATTTGAACTTGTAATTGCTGGTTGTGAGGTGGCAAATGCATTTGGAGAGTTACATGACCCAGATGAACAAAGTCGTAGGATGAAAAACCAACAGGATGCAAAAGATTCAGGTGACCTAGAGGCTCAACCAATTGATGATTCATATATAGAAGCTTTGGAGTTTGGCATGCCATCTGCCGGAGGCATTGGCTTTGGTGTAGAGCGTTTGTTGATGATGTTTCTGAATAAAGATTCAATCAGAGATGTTATTCTTTTCCCAATGCTAAAGCCAAAAAGGGATGAGTGAAAAAGAGTATTTTAGATTGATTAATAAATTGATCAGAGAATCTGGTCTCAAGGTTAAAAAAAAAGAAAAAAATATTGCTAAAAAAATTATCCAAAGATGGAATAAGATTTGGCCTTTTGTTGGTAGGGATATTGAATTAAAAACAACAAAAAATGGAGTGTTTGTTTACCTGTTGGTTGATTATGAAGGCCAATTTTTTCGCGTTGCAAGTTTGGCATTTAGGACTGACCGTAAAAATTTGTTTTTCATTCAGGCTCCTGTCCCTGAAAGGTCAGCATGGACAAATCAGAAATTTGCAAGAATTTTAGACTTCTTGTTTCAGGAATGGTCAGCTCTTGAGTTTGCTACAGGCCTAGGAAGGACAAGCATCATAATTCCCTTGAATGATTTAGACAATGATTCTGATGTAGACTTCATAATGGAAGATTTATTGGAGGTGGTTAAATGAAAGATGATAATCAAGTAGATGACTTGAATTTAGATGAAATGGATGAAAATGCTAACGGTGATAAGAAAGAAAGACATGGATGTGCAACTGCGTTCATCATAGTGACAGTTTTAGGTAGTCTCTACAATATTATTGCTTTTATAACCGGTAGGACTACAAAACAGCTTGAAACGGCTGCTGCTCAGTTGCGAATGGCTGAAATGTATGAAGAGGCTGAAGGGATGGACAGGATGATTGATGCGATGCAGGCCCCGGCAATTATGCCTATGGGAGTAACAAGTGCTGTTTTGATAACAGTTGGATTGATTATGATTTGGCGCTGGAGGCAAATAGGAATACCTTTGTTTTTGGCTGGAAGTGCTTTGAGCATGGTTGCAAATTGGATGATTTATTCAAACAGTGGAGGAAATCCGTGGGACGCCTTTGTATCAACCTTGATAACAATTGGTGTTTTCTTTTGGGCGATGTCAATGGGTGATAAGAAAACAATAAATCAGCTTGATTAAATCAGTTTTGATCTTATTTTTCCACTAATGTAATCAACCAAGGTAACAACAATAATGATGCCAATCAGTATTGTGCCGACATGGCTCCAGTTTCTTGCCATTAATGCAAAGAAGAGAGTTTTTCCTATACCTCCTGCTCCAACCATGCCAAGAACACTTGCTGCTCTTATGTTTATTTCAAGCCTGTAAAGAAGTATAGATACGAATTCCGGCATAATTTGAGGCAAGGCAGAATATCTAAATACAGATATTTGAGATCCGCCAACAGCAAGAACAGCTTCAATTGGACCTTTATTAATTGATTCAGTAACTTCAGCTGTTAGCTTTGATAGTGTTCCTGTTGAATGAAAACCCAAAGCAAGAACTCCAGCAAATGCTCCAGGACCAACACCTACAATAAATATAATCGCTAATAAAATTTCTGGAATCGTTCTAATTGCATTTAATGTAAATTTAATAAATCCGGATATTGGCTTAGGCGAAGTATTTTCTGCAGCAAGAATACCTAACATTAATGAAAAAAATCCAGCAAACACTGTTCCGATTAATGCAATTTGAAAACTTTCGAGAAGTCCTTTTGCTACATTTTGATAAATTGACAAATCTGGATTAAAGAGTCCATTTTCACCAGAAAGTATTTTTGTAAAAATTTCTTGGCCTTTTTTGTTTGTTTCAGGAAGGTATTCATTGGTTATTAAACCAATCAGAACAAAAACAAACAATGAAAGGAGGATTTTTTTATTGTTCATGAACCCATCAACCTTTTTCTTATTTTTGCTGAAATGAAATCAATGATTGCAATTATTAGAAATAATGTTAATAATAACGATGATATTTTGTTGTATTGACCCAGATCAAAATTTATATTTAACCAGGTTCCAATTCCTCCAGCGCCAACCAAACCAATAATAGCTGCTGCTCTTATGTTGATTTCAAAAACATACAAACAGTAAGACAAAAATTGTGGAAGAACAGCTGGTGCAATCCCATATTTGATTCTTGATAACCAGGATCCACCTACAGCTCTTATTGGGTCGAAAGAATTTTCATCTACTGATTCCAGGCTTTCATATAGTAGTTTGCTTATTATGCCAAAAGAAAAAAAGCTTAATGCAACAATTCCTGCAAATGGATTTGCGCCAAAAAGGGCTACACATAAAGCCGCTAATAATAAATCAGGAATTGTTCTTACAAGATTGAGGAAGAATCTGAAAAATACATTTAAAAATTTAGTTTTGGTTACAGTGTTTGCTGCAAATATTGCGATCGGATAAGCTAAAAAGGCTCCATAAAAAGTTGAAACAAATGCCATTTTAAGTGTTGTTATAAAATCAGGAAAAACTTTTGAAACTTCAGAAAAATCTGGAGGGAACATTTCAGAGATAAAAAAATTAATATCAGCAAAGCCGTTGATAAGTGACTTGAATGAAACTTCAGTTTCATAACAGGCCCATAAGAACAAAGCTGCAAAAAACAAAATCGTCATTTTTTTATTCATGTTTTTTGATAAATTTGTTTAAATGATTCTTTTGTAGCTTCTGAGGATGGTGAATCCCATACCTTCTCCCCATTCCTCAAGCCAATAATTCTGTCAGAATACTTCAAAGCCATTTCTATATCGTGCAAATTAATTACAACAGCGATTTTTCTTTTTTTACATTTGGTTTTTAAATCATCTAATATCTTTTTTGCTGTTGGAGGGTCCAAGCTTGCTACTGGCTCATCAGCTAAGATGATTTTTGGATCTTGAATAAGAGCCCTAGCGATTGAAACTCTTTGTTTTTCTCCGCCAGAAAGTTGATCAGCTCTTTTTTGAACATGTTGACTCAAGCCCATTTCAAACAATATTGATTTTGCTTTCTCTTTGTCCTGTTTGGACCATAATCCAAAAGTTGTCATTAGTGGATTTCTTTGCCCAAGCAAGCCAGTCAAAACATTGTCTAAAACTGAAATTCGATCTTGAAGATTGTAATTTTGAAAAATAAAACCTATGTTTGTTCTGTATTTTCTATATTCTTTTGATGACATAGATTTTGTATTTCTTTGTTTGAAGTAGATATTGCCATTTGATGCTTCTGTTAAACCATTTACACATCTTAAAAATGTTGATTTTCCAGATCCACTTTTCCCTACAATAGCAATAATCTCACTTGGGAAAATATCTAAGTCAAAATTAAACAAAGCATATTTTTTTGAATTCGGATATTTCTTTGAAATATTTTCAATTTTTAATAATGGTTTCATAATAGGCCGCTTTTTTCTGCTAGTATTTTTAGTTCCAAAAAATCTTCATGATTTGTTTTTTCAAAACCTTCAATACTGTATATATTGTTTAATATTTCAAAAATTTTATTATTTTTTTCAGGCAGTTCAATAAAGATTTTTTCTATCTCTTTCATTAGATTTTCATCCAAGTCTCCTCTTGCTGCAACGATATCATTTGGTATTGGAGTCGTTAAGGCTAATTGAAAAATTTCACCATCCCATTTTTCTAAAATTTTAACTTCAGTCAATCCACAAGTTGTTTTAATTGTTGTTTTGCTCTCAACCTCCATATTTTTTAAATAAGGCATTATTTCTTGTGCGATTGAATCAACAATAGGAGATTGATATCTCATCAGTATATCCCAAAAATTTTTTTCTAAAGTATCATGTAAAAATGTATCAACACATATTTGTTTCATATCAGTAAAGGTAAGCTCAACTTTAAAACCAGGTGCTATATTTTCAAAATCATAAACAAAATTTTTTCTAGCATCTTCATAGGTTGCTCCAGCATCCCATTCACCTCTATATATCCCTTGTACGACATTGTCATGGCTGCCCAACATTGCATAATTTTTTAAATCTGTTCGGTAGTCAATGCCTTCAGCAAGTAAGGTGATTTGAGGATAGAGAAAGCCACTTGTTGAAGCTGGGTCAGTGAATGCAAACAGTTTACCTTTAAGATCTTTTATTGACTCTATATTGCTTGACCGTGAGGCAAGAATTTGTGCCCTGTAGCTGTTTTTGCCAAATCTTATCGTTCGCAAAAGTGGTTTTGTTGGAGTGTTTATTTTTTCAGTATCCCTGCGAGAAAGAAGATATGAAAATGGAGCCAAAAAACTAATGTCTACTGTGCCAGCTTTCATTCCTGCGATTAAACCCATGTATTTCACAGCAACAAAGCTTTCTACTTTTAGTCCAGGATATTGCTCTTGAAGTTCTTTTTGAAGGTATTCTTCTAGCGGTTTGATGTCATCCTTGAGCGTTTGAGCTTGCTGACTCGGCACAAAGCCAATAACAAGAGTACATTGTTCAGGTTGTTTTTCAAAATTACAGGTATTTGGTGTTGATGAACAGCTGTTTAGGCAAAGTAGAACGGTAATAAATAAGATTTTCTTATACAAAACGTGATTATGGTAATACGATAAATTTGAATCTTTTATATTTTAAAGAACTTGGTATGACAAATTTTGGATTATTGGACTGGATTATTGTTTTCATTTATCTTTCAGGTTCTGTTTTTATAGGTTATCAATCTAGGAAATATGTAAAAAATATGTCTGATTTCGTAGTTGCAGGAAGGTCTCTTGGTCGTGGTTTAGGAATCGCAACAATGATTGGATCTGAACTTGGTCTAATAACAGTCATGTATGCAGCCCAAAAAGGTTTGACTGGCGGTTTTGCTTCTTTTCATATAGCCTTACTTGCAGGACTGGTTTGCCTTATTGTTGGATGGACTGGATATATTGTGGTTCCTCTGAGAAAGTTGGGAGTTATGACAATTCCTGAATTTTACGAAAAAAGGTTTTCAAGAGGTGTCCGTATCTTGGGTGGTGCAATTTTGGCCTTGTCTGGAATTTTGAACATGGGAATGTTTTTAAATGCTGGTGGAACTTTTATTGTTGGAGTTACCGGAATGGATTCAGATTTTCATTTGAAAATAGTCATGAGCATACTTTTGATCCTGGTTCTCTTTTACACAATGTTGGGTGGAATGTTTTCAATTATTGTGACTGATTTCATTCAGTTTGTTGTTCTTTCTATTGGTTTATTGATTGCCACATTTATTTCAATTAAAACACTAGGATGGGAACATATATTACAAACTGCTGAAAACCATTATGGGGCTGCAGGTTTTAATCCACTTCATGCTGATGGTTTTGGGATTGATTATGTGGTATGGATGGCTTTTATGGGTTTGATATCTTGCGCTGTTTGGCAAACTGCTGTTATGAGAGCTTGCGCTGCAAAGGATACAGATACTGTTAAGAGAATTTACAAATGGTCTTCCATCGGTTTTTTAGCAAGATTTTTAATCCCTAATTTTTTGGGCATATGTGCAGTTGTTTATTTTGCAGACAATTTACTTCCCATGCCTGAAAATACACTGCAAGCATTCCCACAGTTTTTAGGTGCAATTTTACCAACTGGAATTTTAGGTTTAGTAGTTGCTGGTATGCTGGCGGCTTTTATGTCAACACATGATAGTTATTTGCTATGTTGGAGTTCAGTGTTGACTGAAGATGTTATTAATCCTTTTTATGACTGTAAGTTAAAAGACGCGTTAAGGTTGAAGATCACAAGGATTATTATTTTTTTAATAGGTATATTTTTGTTAATTTGGAGCTTATGGTATCCATTAGGGCAAGATCTTTGGGACTATATGGCCATTTCGGGAGCGATATATTTTACAGGCGCTTTTGCGCTCCTTGGAGTCGGCTTATATTGGAAAAAAGCAAGTACAACTGGAGCATACTTAGCAATTTTAGGTGGTTTATCAGCAATGTCTGGTTTAGGTCCAATTAAAGAGAGGTTAGGACCGTCAATTAATTCATTGAGCTCAGCAGAATTAGGCCTTTTTACAATTGCGCTTTCTGTTATATTGTTGGTTTTAGGTTCACTTCTTTTCCCAGATAAAAAAAAGAATATCAAAGGAGCTTAATGATGGATTGGAAACTTTTTTGGACGTATTTTTTATTTATAGGTTTGTCAATTTTTCTGTTTGTCTCTTTAAAAACAGCACAAAGCGGTTTTAGAGAGTTGAAGGATTTTTTTAGCAGAAAAGATTAAATTGAAAATATTATTTTTTGGTATTTTTGAAAATTATTTTTAAGATCTTCATAGAGTTTATATTGTGTTTTAAACCTTTGAAGATTTTGATTTTTTCTTGAGGTTTTGAAATATACATCTCCATTTATGTGATCTGTTAAAAAACGTATTGAATTTTCAAAAATTATATATATTGAACCTTGAAGGAGGTTTGATTTTTCAATTGGGGTTATCCAATCACCAACTGCTGAAAGGTAACCTTCTGTAATCGCTTCAAATAAGTTCTTGTTGATTTTGACTTGATTTGTTGCCATCTCATCCTCCTTGTTTTTTGATGACATTGATCTAATCATGTCACCATAATCAAAAAATATAAAACCTGGCATTGTGGTGTCAAGGTCAATTATTGCTTTTGTATTATTATTTTTATCAAACAGAATATTGCTTATTTTTGTGTCATAATGGACTATTCTTTTTGGACAATTGAACATTTGTTGAGAAAGTGTTCTCCAAAAAGTTTTACTCTTGGAAATTTCATTTATTTTTTCTTGAATTTTTGGTGTTAGTCTTGATTTAGTATTTAATTTTGCTGCATTTTCAAGTTGGGATATCCTTGAATCAACATTGTGGAAGTTTGGTATTGTTTCCTTTATTGCATTAAGCGGGAGATCCAGAAGGGCTTCTTGAAACTTCCCAAAGGAAAAAGCTGTTTTAAAGGCCATGTTATTGTTTTCTGGCCTCAGAAATGTTTTGCTTGAGATGTATTCAAGTCTTCTCCATGCACCATCATTCTCAATTAATTTTGGAATCCTGATATTGCTATTTTTTTTTAAATGATTTTCTATTTCGTAATAGTTTTTATGGATAGCTTCCGTATCCTGGAAAACATCTTGATTGATTTTTTGTATAACAAAATCTCGGTATATCCATGTGTTGTTGATCAAGCCTTTGGTTATCTCTACAGGAGAAGGGCAACCTGTATCCGTAGATTTTTTTTCCTGCTTGAAAACGTTATCAAACATTTATGCCTCTAAAAATCAGTAGGGTAGATTCCTTTTTGGAATTTTTTTAAAATTTCACCTTTCGTATATTCAAAATCTTCTTTATATGTCACTCCGCACCATTTCTCATGAGAGTAAAGAGCTTTTACTTGAATTTTTTTTTGATTTATCTCTTCTTGAACGAATCCAGGTAATAAAAATTCAGAATCATTATCTTTGATTTCATCAATGAATTTCTTATAGCTTTTTTTTAAGCTTCCGAATATGCTGGGTTGAAAGCCCCAGAGGTTCATTGAAACAGGTGGATCACCTTCTGTGAATTCATTTAAATCATGTGTTTCTTTTATTTCAGTTAGGTTATTGTTTTTATCTATTTTGCATACACCTCTCGAGACTCCTCCATGGATAGACAATGTTTGCCTTAACGGGAAGGTCATTATTGCAGACCTTTGGTCAGATTGTAGAAATCGAATAAGCATTTTTATGGATTGTGATCCATAATAATCATCTGCATTTGCCACAATGAAGGGTTCATTGATATGGTTTTCTGCGCATAAAACAGCATGTCCCGTCCCTAATGGTTTGACCCGGTTTCTTATTGGGTTTTTCTGTAATACAAATTTTGTTTTTATTTTTTTAGAAATTTTTGAGAATTTTTCTTTTATTTGCTCTTGAGCATCTTCTCTTGTTATGAGGATGATTTTTGTGCACCCATGCTTCCATGCATCATATGCAGTTAACTCTGCTAAAGATTCACCATTTGGCCCAATTTTTTCAATTTGTTTTAGGCCCCCGTACCTAGAACCCATGCCAGCTGCAAGTATCAATAGCGATATTTGGTTATTGTGTTTCAAATTAATGGATATGGTAATACGATTTACCTATATGGAACTCCAAGAAAAGCTCAAAAGCGTTGGATTAAAGCTTGAAGAATATGAAAATGCTAAAAAAATTGTAGGAAGAGATTTAAATAATATAGAAATCGGTATATTGAGTACTGTTTGGAGTGAGCATTGTTCATACAAATCTTCAAAAATACATCTCAAGAGGCTGCCGGTCAAAGGAAGTCAGGTTGCCCAAGGACCTGGGGAGAATGCTGGCGCTGTTAGGCTGGGCGAAGGTTGGGTTGCTGTTTTTAAGATGGAAAGTCACAATCATCCATCAGCAATTGCTCCAAAACAGGGCTCAGCAACTGGTGTTGGTGGGATAATTCGAGACGTGCTTTCCATTGGGGCTCCAGCTTCAGCAGTATTAGACATTTTAATGTTCCCACAAGAGGACTTTTCAAAAACGCCCTGGTATCTTAATGGTGTTGTTGATGGTGTTGGAAGTTATGGTAATTGTGTAGGTGTTCCTAATCTTGGAGGACAGACTAGTTTTTATCCTGGTTATGAAGGGAACCCTCTTGTTAATGCGATGTGTGTTGGTTTGTGCAAGGAAGAGGATATGAAAAAAGCTGTAGCAAGCGGTATTGGCAACAGCCTTATACTTATTGGAGCGCCCACTGGGAGAGATGGGATTCACGGAGCCACTTTTGCCTCTATGGATTTAGATGAAGACTCAGGTGACGACCTTCCTGCTGTCCAGGTGGGAGATCCCTTTAGAGAAAAACTTTTAATTGAGGCAACTTCTGAAATCTTAGAACAATGTGAAGTTGTTGGTTTACAGGATTTGGGTGCAGGTGGCATCACGGGATCATCAGCAGAGATGGCTGGTGCAGCTGGTTTAGGTGTGATTGTGCATTTGGACAAAGTGCCTCAACGAGAAAAAGACATGCGTGATTACGATGTTGCATTATCAGAAAGCCAAGAGAGAGCTTTGATATGTGCAACTCCAGAAAATGTAGAAAAAATCATTAGTATTGCAGAAAAATGGGATTTAAGAGCAGCGGAAGTGGGAGTAGTAACAGAGACAGGAAAATTACAAATGATGTGGAATGAAGAGATTGTATGTGATTTGCCAATAAGTCTTATTGATATGGATCTTGAGTATGATAGACCGCAAAAAAAACCTGATTTAAAAAAAGCAGATTTTCAAACTTCATCCAATAACTTAGACGATATTGAAAATGTTCTATTAAAAATGTCTTCAAATCCAAATATAGCTAGTAAAAAGTGGGTTTGGAGACAGTATGACAGTCAGGTTCAAGCTTCAACAATTTTTAAACAAGGTAATGATTCAGGTGTAATCAAGGTTCCCAACTCTAATTTAGCAGTTGGGATGACTGCTGATGCAAAACCAATGTGGTGTTCTATTGATTCATACTGGGGTGCGGCTCATACTGTTGTTGAAGCAGTGTGCAATCTTGCATCAAAAGGAATCAAGGCTTTAGGTACTACTAATTGTTTAAATTTTGGCAATCCAGAAAACCCTACTGTGATGTATTCTTTCTCACAGGCAGTTGATGGCATAACAAAAGCATGCCTCGAGATGAATACTCCAATTACAGGTGGTAATGTTTCTTTCTATAATGAAAGTCCTGATGGTGCTATTCCTCCAACTCCTAGTATAGGAATGGTTGGAGTGGCAGAAGATGTTTCTGCGATCCTCGGGTCACAGATACATCCAGGTGATAAGGTTTATGTTTTTGGAAATAAGCATTGGGACTTGGAGGGTTCTGAATTTTTAAGATATGTAATGGGATCCAAACAATCAATGCTTCCAGAACTAAATTTCCAAGATGCAAGATCAAGCATAAATCAAGCAATCAAAATAAGAAAAGAAGCTAAGTGGATGGCTGATGTTTCCGAAGGTGGTATTTTTGATTGTGTTTTGAGAATGGTGCCTGAAGGTAATGGCATTAATCTTTTCTGTCCTGAGGGGATACATTGGACAAGTTTTTTGTTTTCTGAAGAGCCACATAGGTTTATTGTTTGTTGTGATAAAGATATTAATGCAGATGACGCGATGTTGATAGGTGAAATTTCTAGAGAGGAAATTTTTTCAATTAAGAAAAAGGATGTTTTTTCTACTGATTTGAGAATTTTAAAAAATTCTTTTGAAAGCACAATTCAAAATATAGCTGATTTTTAATAAACTTTTAAAGGGATAAGCCAGTCGGATTTTTCACATGAGGCAAGTGTCCATAAATATCCAGAAAAAGAAAAATCGATAAATTTGCCATTTTCACAATCTATATTGAATCTTTCCTCAACATCTTCTATTGTTAGTTTTTCTGGAGTGGTATCAAATCCAGTCCATCCGCTCCACAGCTCTGTTCCTTCTTCTGAGATTGCCCAATATTTACCATTTTCAAATTGTTTATATTTTTTCACGCTATCAGGCATTTGTTTTTGAGATTTTTCAACATATTCATTATTTTCAAATCTATAAGAAAATACGACGTCAAAAAAACATAAGTTAGCCCATCCGTATTCGTACACATTTACACAGCTGAACCCCTTTTCACCATGTATTTTATAAAGCTGAACCCCCTTAACCTCAGTACCGTTATCAGGTCGGTTATTGATTTTAATAACACTTTCATCCTCTGCAATAAAATCATTCATGTTTAACTCTATGTAATGTGGTGATGGCACACTGTTTGAATCACCATATCGTGCTAAACCAACAAATTTATCAGGTGATTCCCAGTAGCCTGAGATAATAGGCATAAATCTAAAAATACTTGAACTGCCCGGTATTTTTTTTTGTATTTTTTTATTTTTTATATCGATTTTATAAAAACCTTGTGGCCATGAAGATGTCCATAAATTATTCTGATAAACCTCTATGTCTAAGGCTCTAATCACGGTACCTTTTGGCCTGAATGAGAAAATAGATTTATTTGTTTTTTGGTTAAATACTTTGATAAGCGATTTATTATCTTTTTCAGTATAGTAGATGGCATACTGTTGGTTCATCTGATCAACAGAAATTAGCTCCGGTTTACTGTTGTCTTTCTCTTTTTTTAGTTCTATTGGCTGTATGCCAATTTGTAGTAAAAACAAAATAACAAACATTTATTTTCTTCTTGTATTTATTAAACAGAGGATAAATGATGGAATCAATAGTAAAAAATCACCAAATTGATTAAACATAGTAGTCTTTTTTTGTATTTTTATCTTTTGATTTCGGAACAAATCTTCACCTAAAGGGCTTTCAAATAAAACTTCACCATTTATATTCACAACAGATGAACCTCCACCTGTGATCACAGAAATCATGTTTCTTCCTGATTCAATTGCTCTCATTTTGATTAATCGACTAAATTGCTGTGTAGCATTTTGAGAAAACCAAGAAGTATTGGATGCAACTACTAAAAAATCTGTATTTTTTGATACTTGAGTTCTTGTTGCTTCAGGAAATAATGCTTCCCAGCAAAGCAAAGGTCCAATATTGAGATTGTTTACAATAATGTCACCACCACCATCACCTGGAGAAACATCCCTAACAGGCCACCCATAATCTGGCATGATTTCGGTAACTAGTTTTCTAAAGATTACAAATTCACCCATTGGAACTAAAAATCTTTTTTCATAAGGTTTTTCAAGATATTTGTTGTCTGGATACGAAACCCCATATACATTATGAAAATTTTCAGAATCATTAATAAATGCTCCGTAAAGTATGGGTACATCAGATTTTTTTGATATGCTTGCTACAACATCGCTAGGGTATTCTGAAACTATAGCTGATTCAGGCCATAATATCACTTGGGGTTTATTTTCGAAACTAGAACTTCCTTTTAAATAAAATTGTTTGATTTCTTCAAGCACATTTGCATCCCATCTTTGAATCGCAGCCTTGCCATTTGACACCATTCTGACTGTTGTTTCAGCTTCAAAATCCTCAATATTATTCTTAAGTGGAAAACCGTAAATAAAACAAAGAGAACATAAGCATATTGCTTTGGCTAGATTATCTTTTTTTGTAAGTGATGAATAAAGAGATACTGCAAAAAGCATCAATATGAAAGACAGTCCATTTAATCCAACTATCGATGCAAAAGCCATATTTTCTGGGTTCCACGTTAGCCAATTTCCCAAATTAGTCCATGACCATTTAAACATCCCAAGACCTCTTGAGTATTCAAATAAATACCAAGCAAAGGGTATAAGCCATAAAATGTTATTTTTATTCTTTACCTTCTGTCTCAAACATGTAAAAAGGTAACAAAAAAATGCAAATTCTGATGCAAGAATTAATGCAACAAGAACCCATGCAACAGGTGAAAGAGCTTTCATCCAATAAACAGCAATAATATTTTGGACAAAAATAATTAATGATCCATATTTGATCAAATCTATGGATTTGTATTCACATAAAGCATAAACCATAAAGACCAAAGAAAGAACAGCAATAGGCCATGCATTTTCAAAAAGAAAAGGTGCGCTCCATAATGCACCAATTATTATTGATATAAATATTTTATTTTTAAAAATATTCATTTGTTTGTGCAGTTAGGCCAACATTTTTTATATTTTTTACCGCTGCCACAGGGACAAGGATCATTTCTTCCAACCTTTTTTAAATCATCTTTTTTACCAAGAAAGGCATTCATTTTTGTTTTAGTTTCTTTGTTTTCATTGTTTTGAATCGGCATTGGTTTTTCTTTTTGTTTGACTTTTGCCATAAACACCGCCTGAATCACATCTCTTTGGATATTTTGGATAAGTATATTGAATAAATCAAAAGCTTCTTTTGCATAAACGGTCAGAGGGTCAACTCTTCCATATCCGCGCATCGACACGCCATCTCTTAAATTTGACATATCAGTTAGATGATTCATCCACCTTTTGTCAACTGCTCTTAATGCTGCCCATTTTGATAGCTGTTCCATGATTGATTCACCCAGTTCCTCAACCCTTTTCCTCAAAGCATTTTTTGCAGATTCTTCTAATGTTTTTTCTATTTCAGAAGATTTTATATTTTCTTCTTTAAGCTTTTCTATTGCAGAGTCAGATAAAGGCATGACCACTGATAAATCTTGTTTTAACCCATCAATATTCCATTCCGATCTTTTCAATGATGTGGATGCATGAGTTTCTATTGAGTTTTTTATTACGTCTGATATGAAGCCATCAATTTGTTTTAGGAAGTTGTTTATATTTAAAACATTTTCTCTTTCTTCATATATGACCTTTCTTTGTTCATTTAGAACATCATCGTATTTCAGTAATGATTTTCTAACTTCGTAATGATGCCCCTCAATTCTTTTTTGGACATTTTCAATCATTCGATCTAAAAGTGGATGGAATAATGCTTCATTTTCCGGCCATTGAAAACGACTCATCATTTCTTCAACCCTGTCAACAGCAAACCTACGCATGATGTCATCTTCTAAACTAAGTAGAAATTCACTAGACCCAGGATCACCTTGCCTGCCAGAACGTCCAATTAGTTGATTGTCAATCCTTCTCGCTTCATGTCGTTCTGTACCTAAAACCTTAAGTCCTCCTAATTGGATAACCTTAGATGCTTCTTCTGCACATATCTGTTTTGCTTTTTTTGCATTTCTGTCTTTTATTTCCTTGCTTAAATTTTCATCATCAGCTTTATGCCCTTCAGCTTCGATGAAATCTTTGGCTAAGAACTCAGGGTTACCGCCTAAAAGTATATCCGTTCCTCTTCCTGCCATGTTTGTAGCTATCGTCACGGCTCCATACCTTCCTGCCTGTGCAATTATGTTTGCTTCTTTTTCATGATGTTTAGCGTTAAGAACATTATGTAGTATTTTTTCTTTTTTTAGCATTTTTGATAATTTTTCACTATTTTCAATTGAAACGGTTCCAACCAGCACAGGTTGGCCCAAAGTGTTAGATTCTTTTATTTTTTTGATAGCAGCTTGGTATTTCTCATGTTGTGATTTGTAAACTTCATCTCTGAATTTTTTTCTTTGCAGGTTTTGATTTGTTGGAACTGACATAACATCCATGTTATAGATATCTATAAATTCCCTTTCTTCTGTTTTGGCGGTTCCAGTCATTCCTGAAAGTTTTTCATAGAGTCTGAAATAATTTTGAATTGTTATTGTTGCTACAGTCAGTGTTTCAGCACGTATCGGAACCCTCTCTTTTGCCTCGATTGCTTGATGGAGGCCATCGCCATATCTCCTACCAAACATTAACCTACCTGTAAATTCATCAACAATAATAATTTGCCCTTCTTTAACAATGTAGTCTCTTTCTTTCTGATAGAGAAATTTTGCCTTCAATGCTTGAGAGACTTTTTGATTGATTTGTGCATTTTCAAAATCAAATAAATTCTTTACATTTAGAGTATTTTGAATTTTGTCTACCCCTTGTTCATTTAAAACTACAGAATGTGATTTTTCTTCAATTTCAACATCGTTTTGATTTATTTTCACAACTGCACGGTAAACAGATTCATACTCCCCAGTTGTTCCACTTGGTGGTCCTGATATTATCAAAGGAGTTCTTGCTTCATCAATCAATATGCTATCAACCTCATCCACAATTGCGAAAGAGTGACCCCTTTGTACTTTGTCATTATTGTTGTAAACCATATTGTCTTTCAGGTAATCGAAACCAAATGCAGAATTTGTTCCATAGGTTATGTCATTTTGGTATATTTGTTTTCTTTCTGCATTTGGTTTATCTTGCTGAAGTGATCCATAGTTCAAACCCATAAAACTGTAAAGAGGCCCCATCCATTCAGCATCTCTTTTAGCTAAATAATCATTAACTGTTACAACATGTACACCTTTTCCTGATAATGCATTTAGGTAAACTGGCAGTGTTGCTGAAAGTGTTTTTCCTTCCCCCGTTACCATTTCAGCAATTCTTCCTTGATGCAACGCCGTTCCACCTAGAATTTGAACATCATAATGTCTCATGCCAAGCGTTCTAACTGAGGCTTCTCTGACCGCAGCATATGCCTCAGGGAGTATTGAGTCAAGCTTTTCACCATTGCTGATTCTTGATTTAAATTCAGGGGTTAATCTTTGGATATCTCCATCAGAAAGTTTTTTCATTTTTTCTTCAAGAGAAGAAACCTTATTTAAGATTGGTTGAAGCTTCCTTACCTCAATTTTATTTTTGCTAAAATACTCTAAAAAGTTCATTAATCAATTGATATGCTGCCTTGAGCTTTTTCTATAGTTCCTTTTTCTACAATTAAATCCCATACAAACCTATCACCTTTCAAGATGTTGCCGTCTTTGTATTGGACTATGACATCATCATAAAAAATTATATTTTCTGCATTTGTTCTTACCTTTGCGTAGTTAGCATTAACATTAACATCCTGGTGTTTCATTGTTACATTGCCTTCAAACTTGTAACCACCATCTTCTTCTAAGGCTGAATCAGATGATATTTTTGTTTTAGTGTTTTTGTACTCCCAAGAAATTGGGCCTAAGGCTTCCCAAAAATCATTTATTTTAATTAGCTTGTTTGCGAATAGTTGATCTTTTTCACCTTCGATTCTTGGGTACCCTTCCAATGTTGATACATCTTCATCTTTTGACCATTGCCATTTTTCACCATAAGCTTTTCTTTTTTCCGCTTCATTTTCTATCAAAACATTACCAACTATGGACATTTGACTGCTGTCTTCTTTCATACTTCCTAATTCACCTTTTATTGTCCATTCTGGATGTTTGATTTTTGGTTTGTTCATTTCCCAAAAATGATCATCCGAAAAGACTTTATCGGTAGTGATGATTATATTTTCCAGAACACCAAGCCATCCTTTTTTACTCGTCATTTGCAATCCGTCTATTGAATATTCATTATCAGCATTAATTGTGATTTTTTGCATTTCTCCAATCCAGGTTGTGTTTTCAATCGTGCATGATTCAGAACAGTGTAGGCTAACGGGACCCCATTGAAAATTTATTTTATCTCCATTTAATTCAAGATCTTTAACAAGAACTTTTGTGCTTAATGGTGAAAGACCTGTTTTTTCATCTGTGTCTAATTGAAGTGTTTTTGATTCGAGATGTAAATTTTTATTTAGTGATATTCGAGCTTCGGTAAGATCGAATATATTTTTATCAGTTTGTGTTGAAAGACTTAAAGCAATGATTTCATTCTCGTCAATACTTCCTTTTAATGGTCCTGACCTAATTAATTTTAATTCTTTTTGATAGTTGAGATTTTGAACTTCTCCTTCAAATATTTCTTTGTAACTTAATTGACTATTGCCTAGAAATTTTACTAATTCTGAATTTATTCTTGCAGCTTGTGAAAAAGTTTTAAAATCATTATTTTTGTACTCTGCAGAACCATTTATTTTTAATTGTTCTAAATTTGGATCCCACTCTCCATTTTCTCCACCTATAAAAACAGTTCCTTCAGACCATGAAAACCCACCTTGTAGTAAATATTTTTTAGGATCTTGAGTCACTTCCAGCAAGCCACTGATGTTTAAAAATGGTAGCCCGCCAGTATCAAAAAAATTTTTCTGCATTTGCATTGATGCTGGCCCGTTCAGCTTTAAGTATTCATTATTTTTGTTGAAAAAACCAGAATCAGCTTTGAGAATTTTGTCATCCTCTTCAAAGGTAATGTTTTTTTCGAAATTAAAATAACCTGGATTCCAGTAATACTCAACATTATCTGCCGTTATCTTTCTTGGATTTTTTGATGACTTCTCCTCTATTTTTACATTTTCTGAAAGATACGCTACGTAATCTTTGCTTTTTGCTTGCAAGATTTCAGCACTGATATCCCAATTTTTTATTTTTAATGTTGGTTTTCCAGGAGGTGAAAGTTGAGGTATTCCCAATGATTTGAAAACCGGCTCTCTGTTTGCTGTTATTAACGCTTGAGGCCTTTTGTCTTCATCCCAATTTTTAGATTGAGCTGTAATTATTCCATTTTGAGTGTTGTAAACAGCAAGCCCTCCTTCCACATGTGGATCCTCAGGACTTTTCAATAGTTTAGCGTGCCATCGCCCTATAAGGAGAACATTGTCTTCGTTTGTCTCAAATAGTACATCTTCACCAGTGATGTCAATATCTAAATTTTTCAAGCTTACAGAGTCTGGAAAAAATAAAAGTTGGGATTTTTTCGTCCATAAAGCTTTCATTGTTCTTGCAACAATACCATCATTTGTTTTTGCTGAAAAAGGTCCTTGGAATTCAAGTGTTTCCATAAGGTCGTTGTATTTTGCAGATTCTGAATTAACCTCCACATAAGGTTCGTAATTTCTATAAAAAATTGCTTCAGTTATATCTTTTATCAACCATAAATTTTCTTTTGTTTCCTCAAGGTTGTTTGTGATTATTTTTGCTATTTGCCTTTCTTGATCCCAGATTGTTATTTTAGACTCGTATATTCTTCTAGGCTCACCTTTTATAGCAAACAATAGTTGAGTTTCTTTTTGACCTATTTTGTTGATCCAGATTGTTATAAAAAATAAAAAAATAATGACAAATATATATTTTTTATGCATAAAACAATTCTAGAGTTAGTTTGCTTTTTGCGCTATTAGAATAATTTTTTGTTTAATGTTTTTAAAATCTTTAATTCGTAAAAAAGAAAAAGATCACAAGTTTATCACCCATTTATCCAGTAATCCATTTATTTATGGTTTGAAATCGGTTGTTGATTTGCAAATTTCACATAACTTAGATTTCATAAAAAAATCAAATAAACCTTATATAGCATGGCATCCTACTAAAAAAAGTTTTAGCAATGCAATTTGGGAACATTGCATCAAGGTAGGCCGTCCAGCATATTTTGCCGAAAGAGGGGCACTGCCTAACACAGTTGTTATTGACCCTGGGGGTTTTTTAAGCGATTCTCCTTCTTATTTTGAGCATAATTGGAATAATCCACTTTCCGATAGTCAGAAAAATATTATTGATGAATATGTGGATACGCTTAAGGGTAAAGATGAATCTTTGGAATTTCAAGAAAGCAATCGCATGGGTTCAGACTCCTTTTCTGAAAAACTTGCTTTAAATGGTAAGCATGTTGTTTTTGTCCCGCTTCAGCTTGCTAACGACACAGTGATTCAGCGTTGGTGTGACTGGGTTAAGGATTTGAAATCTTTTCAGGATATAGTCGAACAAGTTGCTGTCTATTGTCCGGATGTTGTTTTTTTGGTTAAAAATCATCCAATTGCTAGAAATCCAAAATCATCAACGCCCTTAATGAGTGCCAATAGGAATATTTTTGTTGTTGATGAATTTCATTACAAAGATTGCCTTGATGTTGCAGATAAGGTTTTAACTATCAATTCTGGAGTCGGGCTGCAAGCGATGGCGTGGAGCGTTCCAACAATAGTAACCGGGCGAGCTTTTTATAATTTTGAAAAAATAAACCAAAGAGCAACCAGCATTGATGATATTGTCGGCATGATAAAGGATGATTTTGCTGTAAGTCATGAAAGATCAAGAAGGTTTTTGTATTTTTTAAAATTTAAAATGTATAGTGATTGCATTCAATATAAGTCAAAAAAAAATCGTTATAGAAACGCAACCACAAGGTGTAAATATTTGAATATAAGAATTCCTGAATGTAATAAATAGATTTTTCAACGTTTTTACATTGTCAATATTAGAATATTTTTTGTTATTGATACAAGGAGGTACAAATGACAATCGAACTTAATGAGGATAATTTTTCAGATACTATAAACACAGGTATAACCTTAGTTGATTTTTGGGCGGAATGGTGTGGCCCATGCAAAGCAGCTGCCCCATATGTTGATAAACTTGCCGATCAGGTTGGCGATAACGCCAAGGTTGTGAAGGTTAATGTTGACGAAAGCCCTTCTATTGCTTCTCAGTTTGGGGTTATGAGTATTCCGACTTTCATTCTGTTTAAGGATGGAGAGGTTATCGAGAGAACTTCTGGCTTCACGCCAAATTTTATTGCTGAATGGACTGAAAAGATAGATTCAGCTCTTCTTTAATTTTGAAAATTGTAGCTGCATTGTCTGGTGGTGTTGACAGCAGCGTAGCTGCACAACGTTTAATTCGCCAAGGTCATGATGTTATAGGTCTCTTCATGAGACTTACAGAGGGAGAAGGTTCTGCTTGTTGTAATATCCGAACTGGACAGACTGCAAGACGTGTTGCTGACAAGTTGAAAATTCCCTTTATGGCAGTTGATTATTCAGAATCTTTTAGAAAAAATGTTATCGATCATGCTCTTAATAATTTAGATAATGGATTAACTCCAAATCCATGCGTTGAATGCAACAGGAAAGTTAAATTCGAGGAGCTTTTAGGCCAGGCGAAGCGCATGGGTGCTGACGCTTTGGCAACTGGACATTATGGAAAAATCTTTAAAAAAAATAATGAGTATGAAATGCATGAAGCAAAATCTCAAAAAAAAGATCAAAGTTATTTTCTTTGGCCAACTTCAAAAAATTCCCTGAGTGAGATAATTTTTCCACTAGGTGATGTTGAAGACAAAAGCATTATTAGAAAAGAGGCTGCTGAAGGTGGTTTACCAACTGCCAAAGCCCCTGAAAGCCAAGATTTATGCTTTGCTCCTGAAGGTTTGGTTAAGTTTATCGGTAAGGAAGAGCCTGGAGAAATTTTAGACATTAAGGGTAATGTTATAGGTGAGCACAAAGGTCATTTCACTGTAACACTTGGTCAAAGAAGAGGGTTAGGTGGCGTTGCTTTGGGTAAACCAGCTTATGTAGTTCAAAAAGATCATAAAAAAAATACGGTTACTTTAGGTGATAGGGATCATTTTGCAAGGCAAAAAATAAACCTCACAAGAGTGAATTGGCTAGCGGATTTAAACACTCTGAGTGGAGGTCTTTCGGCAAGGATTCGTTATAGGGGTTCAAAAAGATCAATTGAGCAAATCAAGAAGCATCAAATTGTTTTTCAAGACCCTGTAACGGTTGCTTCAGGCCAAAGTATTGTTGTTTACCTGGGAACAAGGGTGATTGGTGGAGGTGTTGCACAATAGTTAAAACGATTATTTTTGGCCTGGATGGAGCTACTTGGGATTTAGCTAAAAATTGGATAGAAGAAGGGCATTTGCCAAATTTGAAAAAAATAATGGATGGCTCTAGTGGTATCCTGAAAAGCACTCTTGAACCAATTACACCATGTGCATGGGCATCTATGGTCACAGGTCAAAATCCAGGAAAAACTGGAGTTTTTGATTTTGCTCAAATTGTAAGAGGGTCTTATGATCTGCGTTTTCCCAACAGAACTCATGTTTCTGGATCTTCTATATGGAATCAAGCAGATAAACATGGTATCAAATGCGGGATCGTGAATGTTCCTATGGGTTATCCTGCTGATAGATTAGAACAAGGCGTTTACATTGCTGGAATGGGTTCTCCAAGCCCAGATGATAAAAATGTTTTTTGGCCTCAAGATTTAAGACATGAAGTTGAATCTTTTTTCGAAAAGCCATACGACATGATGGAATTTTCCAAAGGTAGAAAATCAAAAGATGGTTATGGTGTTTTACGTGATAATTTAATTTCTTATACCGATTTTCAAAAAAAACTAAGTATGTACTTGTTGGAGAAAAAAGATTTAGATTTATTTTTTATTGTTTTTCCCGCAACAGATCAGGTTGGACATTACTTTTGGAAGCATTGGGATCACAAGCACCCTCTTTATTCAGATGAATTAAATAAAAAATATGGAAATGTTCTTTTAGAGGTTTATAAAAGTGTAGATGATGCCATGGGTGAAATTATGAATTCATTTTGCAGCAAGGAGACTCAAGTGTGGGCTTTAAGTGATCATGGAATGGGCCCATTTTATCGAGCTCCTGATTTTGTAAGTTTTCTAGAGTCTGAAGGTTATTTAAAACTTAAGGTTCCTGTTGAAAATGCTGAAAAAATGATTGCGGTAGTTCCTTTTTTAGCTAAACTGTCTGAATTAAAGTTTAAATTTTTTGATTTTTTGAAAAGGTGTATGCCTTTGTCTTTGAAGAATTTTTTAAACAATGTGTTTAAAAATCAAAAAGAAGCATATGTAGAAGGGATGAGCATGTTGTCTATATATGACTGGAAAAAAACTCAGGTTTTTGTAACCGATCCAAAGAATATGGGTGAAATTCATATCAATTTAAAAGGAAGAGAGCCAAAAGGGATTGTTTTAAAAAATGATTATGAAAAATTAAGAGAAGAGCTTATTGATCTTTTTGAATCAATTGCTTTGAAAGATGGAACTAGATTAGTTACGAAAGCTCATAAAAAAGAAGACATTTACAAAGGTAAATATCTGCATGATGCTCCTGATATAGTTATTGAGTGGAATCTAAAAGAAACAGGTTGCTTGGATCCAAAAGATCAAGATGTTCCAAAAAGATATAAAAGTTTGTTTAGAAGGTTTGATCTCACACCTTCTTGGACTGATGTCGTCTTGCCCTACAATGGATTTCATCGTATGGAGGGGATATGGGCTGTTAATGGACCTGGCATTAAGCATGGTTCAGGAATTAATGCAGATATATGGGATCCATATATAGAAATATTATCCTCTATAGGTGTGCCAATTCCTAATGATATTGATAGCAAGAAGATGGATATTTGGGAAACTAAAAGTAGGCCTAAGGTAAAAGAGGATAAAGATAAATCAGGGGAAGGCTCTTCTAAAGATTATTCACAGAAGGATGAGGAGGCTTTAAAAAAGAGATTGAAAGAGATGGGTTATCTTGGTTAGTTTATTCAGCACCTTTTTCCTCTAGGTATTCCCATATCTTTTCTTTGGTGTCATCATCACAGATAGCAAGTCTAGCTGTTGTCAGTATATTGATACCATTTGCATCCACTGCGTTAAGGTCAGCACCATTATCAACTAGCCATTCAATGCCCGCCCAGGTGCAAAAGAATATTGCCCAACCCAATGGGCTCGATTTGTCTTTATTTGCAGCTTTTTTATTTATGTCTGCTCCGCTCTCTAAGAACAAGCTCATCATTTTTATGTCACCTTTTATTGCAGCATGATGCATTGGGCACATGCCACCCCAGTCAATACCTTCAGGAATGCATATTTTGTCATCGTTTAAATCTAAACCACGAGAAACTATTAGCTCTTTTGCTTGTTTATGATCTCCTTTTTCAATTGCATCATGTATGTCAAAATCACTACCACTACAAGCGGCCATTGACAAAAGGATAAAAAATATTATTTTTTTCAATCTTGATTTTCCATCCTGAGAATTTGGTTTCTCAATAGAAGTTTTTGATTTTTCATTTTCTTTATCAGGTCTTCATTGTATGGTTCAGACTCAATAAGCTCTTGAATTTCTGAATCAAGTTTGCGATGTTCTTTTTTGAGCTGTTCTAGGTTTGCTTCTGCCACTTCTCTTATTTTAAGTCACTAAGTCTTAATAGTGTTTTTTTGTCCCATGTATTATCAAGCTTAAATATTGCTTCTGTTATCTTCCTTGCTTTTGGCCTCAAGTGGTTACCTGAGTTTCCAGATTTCCAAAGAGCTCTTAGTGAGAATAGTTTAAGCCATAGTGAAACCTGTTTGAGCTTCGGATCATTTTTGTCTTCATTTAAGGATCTTTCAGCAAGATTCAAACCTTCTCCTAAAGCATATATTGCACCATCTGTATCTTTAGCAGCCAGCCTAGCACATCCAAGATCCCACCAGGCCCAACATAAACCAAAAGGTTCATTCAAAATGCTCCTTAGGGGGATTGCTTTTTCAGCTGCTCTTTCTGCTTCGAGTGCATCTTCCCTTTTTGCTTCAATATCAAAATTTGGCAATAAAAAAGAAACAATATTATGTAGAAGAACAGCTTCTTCTTTAATTGCTCCTTGGTCGTTTGCTCTTACAGCACCATGCCAACCAACCCATCTGCTTTCCTTTTTATAGCCTTCTTTATTTAAAGCAATTTGAAGATTGATTGTTTCAGCATGAGTTTCAGGTAATTCATGCTTATCTTGCTTGTAGCAGTTTATAAATTCTTGTATTGAATCTTCTAGCAATTTAAATTGAATCTATAACTTCTTTATAGTTTGGTACTATTGCTGGATTTTCAGTAACCCATTTATAGGTAATTTCACCGTTTTTGTTAATGATGAATACAGATCTTTTAGAAACCCCTGACAAACCTATGAAATCATCATAATAAACACCATATTTTTGTGATACCTTACCACCTAAATCAGAAAGGAGAGGAAATGATATATTGTTTATTTCTGCAAATTTCTTTTGGGCAAAAGGCATATCAACTGATATTCCAACAACATTACAGTTTGCCTCTTCAAAAGCCTTCAGGTTATCTCTGAAAGAACACATTTCCTGTTCACATATGCCAGTAAAAGATGCTGGGAAAAAAGCAATAATCAAACTTCCTTCTCCCAATGCTTTTGAAAGCTCAAATTCTCTTAAAGGTTTTCCTTCTTCAGGATTGTTTGCCGTCATTAATTTAAATTCAGGTGCTTTGTCTCCAATATTTAACATTTTTTTCTCCTATATTTGTATTCCTTGTTTTTCAAGGTTTTTGATTATTAGAATTCTAATAATTTTTTTCACTATATTTAATGAGCTCATGCTTTTTAAAATTTTTGGAATTTTTTTGTTTAGCTCTCCTTCCACAAAAGTATGACTTTCCTTAACGATATCGTTTACTGTTTTTTTTGGTTTGTATGATAGCTTTTTCCATGTTTCTCCTGGATCCATGGCATGTATCATTGGGTCGGTAGGATGGCTAAAAGTATCTTCTACATATGCAAATTGGCCATTTTTATTTTTTATTTTTATTACTTTTTTGGCTAATTCCGATAATCTTATGGGTGCTAATGTTAGATTGTAAATATCGAAATTAGGTTTTAGGTTGAGTGCTTTTAAATTAGCTTCAACACAGTCGTCAATATGAATCATGCATCCAGATCTTTCTCCATCACCGAATATTTTTAAAGGTATATTTAATTGATTTTGTATACACCATAATGACAATAATCTTAAATTTCCATTTGAGGCAACACGTGTGTAACGGAATATCTGAACAGATCTGTCCTTATCTTCATGAGCCCATTTTTTTATTGCCTGCTCAGCTTTTGATTTTGATTTTCCGTAATAATCTTTTGGAGAATGTTTACTAAAAGGGAGATGTTTATTTTTTTTCCAATTATCTAAAAATATCGCATCAGAAGAATCGAAGAAAATTTTTTTTATGTTTAATTCTTTGCATTGTTTTAGTATTTTTTTTGGTAATTCCGTGTTTATTTTTATATATTCATCTTTAGCTGAATCAAGATGTCTTTCATTTGCAAGTTTTGCTGCCTTAATCCACACTACATCAGCATTCATTAATGCTTTTCTAAGTATTTTTTCGTCACTTGCATCACCCAGTATCTCTTGGTAATTTTCATTTTGGTAACTTTTTTTTAGTGGTTTTTTATCAAGATTGGTCACATTCCATTCATGAAGATTTTTAATAAGGTTTCTTCCAAGTAGACCAGACCCGCCAATTATTGTTATATTTTGCAAAGCTATAAGTTTCTTCTGTATTTGCCGCCTACCTTGAATAGTGCATCAGTTATTTGACCAAGGCTAGCGTAATTTGATGTTTCCATAAGTTGTTCAAATATATTGCCACCATCTAAGGCAACTTTTTGTAATTTTTTAAGCATTTCAGAACTTTTTTTCATATTTTTATTTTCAAACTCTTGAACTCTTTTTACACAATTGTCTCTATCCTTATTGCTAGATCTAGTTATTTCTTGGGGTATTATCGGGTCTGTATTTTCACCAAGGAAGGTATTTACCCCAACAACAGGCAACTCACCAGAGTGTTTTAAATGCTCATAATGCAAGCTTTCTTCTTGTATTTTGCTTCTTTGGTAACCTAACTCCATGGCACCCAGCACACCACCTCTTCTATTTATAGATTCAAATTCTTTCAAAACAGCATTTTCAACAAGTTCAGTCAATTCTTCAATGAAAAAGCTGCCCTGCAGCATGTTTTCACATTTGGCTGTTCCAAGTTCCTTGGTAATGATTTGCTGTATGGCTAAAGCTCTTCTTACAGATTCTTCTGTTGGTGTGCATATTGCCTCATCATAAGCATTTGTATGTAAGCTATCGCATCTATCATAATAAGCCATTAGGGCCTGTAATGTAGTTCTTATGTCATTGAATTGAATTTCTTGAGCATGTAAGCTTCTGCCTGATGTTTGAATGTGGTATTTAAGTTTTTGCGATCTTATGTTAGAGCCGTATTTTTCCTTTAGTGCAATTGCCCAAATTCTTCTGGCAACTCTTCCTAATACTTGATACTCAGGATCCAAGCCACAAGAGAAGAAAAAGGATAAATTTTTTGCAAAATCATCTATAGACATTCCTCTAGAAAGGTAATATTCGATATATGTAAAACCATTTGAAAGTGTAAGTGCAAGTTGGGTGATTGGGTTTGCTCCAGCTTCTGCTATGTGATACCCAGATATTGAAACAGAATAGAAGTTTTTAACATTGTTATTTACAAACCACTCTTGTATGTCCCCCATAAGTTTTAATGAGAATTCAGTCGAAAATATGCATGTATTTTGAGCCTGATCTTCTTTCAGGATATCAGCTTGTACAGTACCCCTGACACTTGAAAATGTCATTTTTTTAATCTCTCTCAATTCTTCTTCATTAGGCTTGCTAGAGTTTTCTTTTTTGAATTTTTTAATTTGTTGATTTAATGCTGTGTTTAAAAAGAATGCCAATATTGTTGGTGCTGGTCCATTTATAGTCATTGAAACGCTTGTTGCAGGGTCACAAAGGTCAAAACCCTTGTAAAGTCGCCCCATATCTTCAACCGTTGCAATAGAGACACCGCTTTCTCCAACTTTCCCATATATGTCAGGCCTACCTTCAGGACTTCTGCCATAAAGTGTGACAGAGTCAAAAGCTGTTGATAGACGGTTGTATGGCTCACTCTCTGCCAACAAGTGAAATCTTTTGTTTGTTTGTTCCGGAGGACCCTCTCCAGCAAACATTCTTGTTGGATCTTCTCCACTTCTTCTAAACTCAAAAACCCCTTGTGTAAAAGGAAATTTACCGGGTGTGTTTTCAAGAAGAATCCATTTAATCCTATCTGCCCATGATCTGTATTTCGGAATTGATATTTTAGAAATTTTTGTTCCTGAAAGAGATTCAGAATGAGTTGTTACATTTATCTCTCTCCCTCTTATAGAGTATGTCATTTTGGATTGATTGTATTTTTGTAAATCATCATACATTCTTAGAGCATTTAATCCAATATCACCTAATTTTTCTAAGGTTCTGTTGTAATCCCATTCCAAGGTTCCATTTTTGGCATTTGGGAATTGGCTATAGTTTTTAGGCACATCGTTATTTTGCATTATCGATAATGCTTGAAGCTTTTCTGCATGAGTTTCTAATTCAATGACATTTTTTTTATAACTGTGAACAGTTTCAGATATTTCGGCTAAGTAGCGTTCTCTGTTGCCGGGAATTAAAACATGTTTTTTAGGCTTGATCGTTTTGTTTTTTCGGCTTTCTTTTTCTGGATTCAAGCCAATTAGAATTTTTATTTTTTCATAAAGTTCATTTACGCCTGGATCAGCAAATTGGCTAGCGATTGTGGCAAATACTGGTTGCTCATCTAGGTCTCCATGACCTTGATTCTTTAACCTTCTAACTTGTTTTTGTACATCTCTTAATGCATCTTCTCCAGCTCTATGGTCATATTTATTTAAAACAACTAGATCAGCAGTATCAAGCATTTCTATCTTTTCGAGCTGGCTTGGAGCACCATACTCCGAAGTCATGACATATATGGAAATATCAACTATACCCTCAAGAGGATTATCTGCCTGTCCTATCCCGGCAGTTTCAACAAAAATTAAATCAAAATCTTCACTTCTGACAGCATCTATTGCTTTTTCGATTATTGATGAAAGTGCCATTCTGCTTCTTGTTGCAAGAGATCTAAAGAAAACATTTCCTCCATAGATTGCATTCATTCTTATCCTGTCTCCCAACAGTGCTCCGCCAGTTCTTGCTCTTGTTGGATCAGCAGCCAATATGGCAATTTTTTGATTTGGATTATCTCTTGAGAAGCGCAAGATTAATTCATCTATTAATGATGATTTTCCAGATCCACCCGTACCAGTTATTCCTATGATTTTTGGATTTTTTTTAGATTCTTTAAAGTTAATTTTTTTATTGTTTTCAACATATGTTAGTTTTCTAGAAAGTGATAAATGGTTATTTGTTTTTGGTACTGTTAAGTCTTCAGGGTTGATATTGCATAAATCTATAACTTCCTGAATCATTCCAATAAGCCCTTTTGAGGCTCCGTCTTCTGGTCTGAAGATTTTCGTGATGCCATTTTTCTCTAATTCATTTGCCTCTTCTGGCAATATAACACCACCACCACCACCAAAAATCTTCACATGTTCCAGGTTTTCTTCCTTCAGTCTCTTAGATAGGTATTGGAAATATTCCATATGGCCACCTTGGTAAGAGGATATTGCAACTGCATGAGGGTCCTCCTGAATGGCTGACATAACAACCTCTTCAACAGATCTGTCATGTCCTAGATGTATAACTTCACATCCAAGCTCTTGCAAAAGTCTTCTAACCATATTAATTGCTGCATCATGTCCATCGAACAGGCTTGCCGCAGTGATGATCCTTTTTGGCTTGTTGTTGTTTTTCATCATCTTGAATTATATTTCTTTGTCATTGGTAAATTTTCACCATGAGCCCCGGCATGTCTATTGGAGCCCATTCATCAGAAAGAATTGGTGTTTTTTCTGATATTTCAACTTCTTTGAGTAAGTAAGATAATTTTAAAAGGTTTGGGTATTTTTGCTTTTCTTGATTTCGAAAATTTTCTATTCGTGTCGTGTAATCATTTAAATTTCCATTAAAACCAAATAGCACAACATTAAACGTGTCAGCAATCGGAATAGCAAAAACATAATCAAAATGTTCAAGAATGGTTTTTGTTATCATTTGAACATTTAAAGAAGATTTTCCATCTATCGTTCCTATAACGTTATAAGCAATCACCCCATCTTTTGGCATTGTCTTTTTCACTTCATGAAAAAATTCTTTTGTGGCAAGGTGCCATGGTATATAAGCTCCATAACGACTTGTGCTATAGCCATCAATTAAAGCTGTATCACAGCTTGGTGCACCCTTTCTTTTAAACATTTGCCTACCATCTATGATGTTAATTTCCAGGTTTGTAATTTTTGGGAGGCCAAAATATTCACTTGCTACCATTTCAACTACAGGGTCAATTTCAGCAACGACAATCTTTCCTTCTTTGTATCTGTCAGCAAAAGTTCTAATAGCAGATCCTCCACCAAGACCAACCATACATGAAGTACCCTCTCTTCCCTGAAGCACATTAACAAGATGAAAAGCTTCAATATAGTCAAAATGCCCTTCTAAAGGTCTGCTTTTTCTCATCATCGTCTGGATATAGTCGTCAAAAAGAAGGTATCTATGATCACCTTCATCTATAACTGTTATTTGATGCAAAAGTGAGTTGGCTTGATATTTTGTAATTTGATAATTTCCAGTGTTTGGGTAGCTGAAAGAAAGAGTTAAGCAGCAAATAAAAATATTAATTTTTGAAATTGATTTATTCATTTTTTGATTGTTTTTAAAATTACTATTGATATTAGCCATGGGATAGAAAGAAATATAGCAATTTGACTTGTGTTGAAGGTTGTTATAAGCCAAAAATAAAGACTTAAAACCCCTAGAATGCTTCCAAGAGTCGAAATTGCTAAAAGGATACCGGCATGCTCGCCTTTTTTTGCTTGTGCAGAAGGGCATAGTTCAACCATTGTTGGAAAAGCCGTACCCATTAATATTGCAGGAATGAAGAAGTTTAAAAAACTAATTAATAATGGTTCCCATTGTGTCGGGTCTTTTTCTAAAAATATGGAAGCGATAAAATTGCTAATTTCCGGAGAGAATATTACCAATATTGATATTGAAAGCCATATTAAAGAAGTAATTTTTTTTATGTTTTTTGTTGTATTTTTTGATGATATTTTTCCACCGAAAAAATAACCACATGTCATCCCGCCCAGGAATACTGAAATAGTTGATGCCCACAGTATGGGAGATTGTCCAAAATGTGGTTGCATCAATCTTGGTCCAAACACTTCAAATGCCAGTAAACCAAATCCAGTAAGAAATGTTAGGCAGTAATACTTATTCATTTATTATTTCTTCAATTTTTTTTACTATATCTTTCAAGGGGGTTCCTGGGTTGAAAACAGCTTTAATACCCATATTTTTAAGTGATTCAGATTCTTTTTTTGTAATAATTCCACCAAATGTTATAGGTTTGTTAACTTGCCTTTGTTTAAGTTCTTCTATAAGTATTGGTATCAATGCCATATGTGCACCAGAAAGTATTCCAACAGCTATGAGATCAACATCCTCTTCAGCAGACATGATAGCAATTTCTTCTGGTGTTCTGTGGAGTCCACTGTAAATTGCCTCATGCCCAGCTTCTTTCAGCTCTCTTGCAACAAGAAGTGCACCTCTGTCATGTCCGTCAAGGCCAATTTTTGCAATTAGTATTTTAGCCATTTTTAAATTCTAAATATCTATCTTGAAATCCAATGGATTTAGCCTCTTTTCTTTTTTTATTTTCTTTTCCAATTTTTCAAGGAATATAGAGGTGGCAAAATCTTTTGTTTCAGCGATATTTTTGTCCCGGTTGTTTTTTGTTTGAGATTTTTTTATTTTCTTTTCCAGTTTTTCAATATTTTTATTTGTTTTGGCCGATATCGCTAATACCTCTTTTTTTGTTATCGCTTCCATGATTGATTTTAGCCTTTCAGCACCCTCTCTATCAGATTTGTTGATTACTATAAGGTCCGCCTCTTCAAGCAAGCCAGCTTTAACTGCCTGGTAAGAATCACCGCTTTCTGGGGACAAAACAACGATTAAAAAATCAGCTATACCCCTTAATTCTTGTGATGTTTGCCCAACTCCAACCGACTCAACAAAAGCTTCCTGAAAGTTTTCAGAATTGAAGAGGCGCAAAAAAGGCCAAATTGAAAATGATGTACCTCCATGGTGACCTCTAGAGGCGATAGATCTTACAAATGGTTTCTTGTTGTTATTTTTTGTTTTGAATCTAGCCCTGTCTGCAAGAACAGCACCTCCCGAAATTGAGCTAGAAGGGTCGATTAGAAGAAATGCTGTTTCTTTATTGCATTTTTCAACAAAGTAGTTCAGTATTGAGGATTTTCCAACACCAGGAGGGCCTGCAACAACAATTGTTTTTAAGCTCCAGTCAAATTTTAATAATTTTGCATAGAGCTCTTTCCACCCTTCTTTTTTATTTTCAAGAAGTGTTAAATTTCTTGCTATGTTCAATCTTTTTTCCATAATCAGTAGTTATCAAAAAATACTATCGAAATTCGTTCCTCTTTTTCATTACTTGTTATATTTTTTGAGACATCCCAATTGATTTCCCAATTTGAATTTAATCTGACTGAGTAACGAATTATTTCCCCTTTTGAAAAAGGGTTATTTGCACCAGAGCTGTTTATCGAACCATCTGAGAAAATAAAAGTTCCTTTGCCCATGCTTCCCCAATTTGGCAAAAGTGCCCCAGGTTCCCAAGCCCCATAATTAAAACCCATGGAAAAATTTTCTTTAATCGGTAGGTTTAATTGAAGAAGGTAAGCATTGTCTCTTTTCTTTGCTAATGGATTGTTTGCACCAAGCCCATTGTTACCATCTGATTGAAGATATTCGATCTTTAAACTGGTTTTGCCAAGCTGATGGCTTGTTGACATAAACACTGCGGACCAGTCTTCATTTGTGCCCAATGCATTATTCGTGTCATTGTTTGAGGCGGAAGTTATGCCGAAATTCAAATCAGATGAACTGTAAGCAAGATTCACCCTAGTAGAAAATACATTGATGCCTTTGTCTGTTTGGTCATTGTTCTGTTTTGCCCATATGAAATCCAGATGTCCCGTTTCAGAGAATAAAGATTCACCCTTTATGTAAATGCCGTCAAAGGAAGAATTATCACCATTATTTTCACCTGAATCAAATAGAAGGTTATTGCCAAAGAAACCACCTGGCATCCTTCCTGTGTAAACAAAACCCCAATCTTGTTTCCAGTAAACATTCCCCCTTTCCAATGCAGCATCTTCATTATTGAGGCTTCCGAATTCATCATCCTGAAAAGTTCCTAGTATGTTTATTATTGAATTATCCTTTTCCAGTGATGTGCCTATCCGTGTCCTCCAAAGAAAACTCTCATTGTTGCTAGTGTTGTTTGATGATATCTTGACCCCTTCTAGCCTGATATCACCGAAATATTCATTTGCATTCAGTTGAAGTGAAAGCAAAGGGATTAAAAAAAGTAAAAGTATTTTTTTCATGATTAGATTATAGGCAAAAAAAAAGGGGGGCCAATTAAGGCCCCCCAGTCGTATTCGTTGTATTAATTACTAACTACTAACTTAGAAAGAAGCAGAGTAATCTACTGACATCCATTCAGCACCGTCGTGGTCTACGTTTGAGAAACTCCAGTTTCCACCCCAAGAAAGAGTGAATCTAGTGATCTCATTAGCAGTTCCACCACCGAAACCGCCACCCCATGTGTGAGCATTAGTAGCGTCACCCATTTGGATGCTAAGACCTAGGTCATCATTGATTCCATAACCCAAAGTCATGTTTGTGCCGTCAAGACCGTTGTCGTCCATCCATTCGATGTCCAAACTTGCTGCGCCACCAAGATCCATGGAAGCAGAAATCCACATTGAGTCGCCGCCACCGTTATCAACGGTACCGAGAGTCATGCCCCAACCGACCATGTCGCTTAGGTCTGTAGACATACCAGTACTACCAGCTCTGTCATCCCAGATGTTTAGTGCCCAACCGCCTACGTTACCAAGGGAGATGTGGTGACCGTTGAAAGTACCACCCATACCCATGTTGTAAGCCATGTCGTCACATGCCATACTGTTTCCTATCATGCCACAAGGCATAATACCTGTGTGCCAAGTACCCCAAGAATTGTTCCAACCAGTGTAAGCGTGGTTCAAAGCTGCGCTTGTTCCCGCACCTGCTCCTTGGTCGTCCCAACCCAAATTCCAACCCCAAGCTGCGCTGAAGTTGTCTGAGATGTCTGCACCGTCAGACCAGGTCATGTCAGTGCTAATACCATCATTATTACCGTCATCCCAGTGTCTAACTCTAATGTCGCCCGCGTTTAGCGCGCTAGTTGCTACAAAAAGAATTGCAGCAAAAATTGCCAATTTTTTCATTACGTTTAACCTCCGTAATCATAAATTTGTAGTGAGAGTTACCTATGTTTCCTCTACACCACATTAAGCTAATTCTACTACAAATCAGATAAAAGTAAAAAAAACGCCAAAAAACCAAGTCTTTTATTTTTTATATAAAAATAAAGAATATGTAAAAATATACCTTTTTAGTTGCTTTTTAGTGTTTTTAATAAAGGAATAAATGGTTTTTTACTCATGCCTCAAAGCATCAACTGGAGGCATTTCTGATGCTCTTTTAGCAGGCCACCATCCAAAGATTACACCAACGGTTGCAGCAACAGAGAATGCAACAATGACACCAACACCAGATATGGCGGTTGACCATCCTGCATAAGATGAAACAGCTTTGGATAACGCGTAGCCAAGAAAGATTCCCGCTGCTCCTCCTAAAACTGATATCAAGAAACTTTCGGAGAGGAATTGAACCTGAATGTCTTTTTTTCTAGCACCCAAGGCACGCCTTATACCTATTTCTCTTGTTCTTTGTATCACTGTTGCAAGTGATATATTCATTATCCCTATACCACCAACAATAAGGCTTATGCCTGCAATCAAACCCATCACAACAGAAAATATTTTTTGAAGCTGTTGTTGTTGGGCAAGCAATTCCTCAGGAACGATTACTTCAAATGCCCCAGCTGGATGAGCAATCGATACAATTTTCTCAACTATCGCACCCCATTGGACAGGGTTCTCACCACTTTTCAGTCTTAAAATTATTTCATTTAACCCAACAGGATATTCTGATGTTCCAATTGCCATTGTTGTAACAGGTATGTATACATCTTTGCCGGTATCTCTGATCTGAACAAGCGTTACTCCAGACCAGTCTTTAGGAGAGACAACCCCAATGATGGTGTAAGGAACATTATCTATTCTTACTATATTACCTATAGCGTCCCCTGTGCCAAAAACCAAACCTCTTGTCTTTGGGCCTATAACAGCAACTTTATTTCTTGATTCAAGATCTAGAGAATCAAAAAATCTTCCTTCTTGAAGTTTTAATCCTTGAATTTTTAAATAATCTGGGGTGGTACCAACAACAGTTACAGAAATGTCACCAAAACTTCCTGGTAATGATACCTCTTTTGTTCTTTCACTTGCAGCTGCATCTATTCCTTGAAGATCTTTTACTGCCTCAAGATCTTTCATGTCTAATGGTCTTGCGGGGCCACCACTTCCCATTGATCCTGAAAGGCCTGAAAAGCCCCACCACCCTCTGCTTTGTTGAACATAAATGCCTGATGTCCCTATGCCATTACTTGTTGAATTTGATTGAGCTTCAGATTCTCTGACTCTTATTGTTCCTGCTCCCAATACTTCCAATTGTGAAACAGCTTCTCTTTTTGCACCCTCTGAAATTGCTAATATGGCTATAACTGCTCCAACACCAAAAACGATACCAAGCGCTGTTAAAAAAGATCTGAATGGCTGCAGTGTGATTTCAGCCCATGCTTCACGTAATAGGTTTAATGCTTTCATGCTATTTTTCCATCAAGAATATTGATTGTTCTTTGAGATCTTTTTGCCACTTGTGTATCATGTGTAACCATAAGAATCGTTATCCCTTCTGAATGCAATTGCTTAAATAGTTCTAATACATCCTTGCCTGTTTTGCTGTCAAGGTTACCTGTTGGCTCATCTGCAAGAATCAAAGAAGGGCTGTTGGATAAAGCTCTTGCTACAGCAACCCTCTGTCTTTCTCCACCACTTAATTCATTTGGCTTATGTGTCGCTCTTTCTTTAAGTCCAACTTTATCAAGAAGCTCCATTGCAATTTTTTTAGGTTTTTGGTTTCGCACTGAGTAATTTAAAGGTAATGCTACATTTTGCCAAGCGTTTAATTGAGGCAATATGTTGAATGTTTGAAAAACAAAACCTATGTGATTGTTTCTAAGATTTGACAAATCATCATCATTTTTTGCTGAAACCATTTCTTCATTGAGCAGATAGTTTCCATCTGTAGGAGTGTCAAGTAAGCCAACTATATTCATCAATGTTGTTTTTCCTGATCCAGAAGGTCCCATCAAAGAGACCCATTCTCCTTTTTTGATTTTAAGATCCACTCCTTTTAATACAGGAACTTTGATTTCACCAAGGTCGTAAGTCTTATAAACTTGGTCTAATGTTACGACATTTGTCACTTGCCGCCTCTCGAGCCACCCTTTGAACCACCACCCCAGCCACCAAAGGAAGGTTTACCATTGGAAGAACTGTTGGCTTTTTCTTCTTTGTTGCTTTCAATAGATGTGCTTATTGCACTTTCTTCCGGGGCAACTATTAGAAAAGTTTCTCCAGGTTTAATTCCGGATTTCACTTCTGCTTCTTGAGGTGTTACAGCACCAAGTTGCACTGTTATTTTTTCCCATGATTGATCATTGTTAACTCTGTAAACCACAGTTTTGCCACTGTCGATGAATATTGCTGATCTAGGAAGTATGACAGCGTTTTCAATTACGTTTAGTATTATCCTTGTTAAAGATGTCATCCCAGGTCTAAGGTTTGAGAAGTCATCCTGTTCTTTCTGCTTTGATTCCTGATCTCCCCATTGAGACATTTTTTCTGTAAACACTTGCTGGCTTCCACCACCTTGCTCCATTTTCTCTTTTATTGAATCAGGCATTCCAGAATTTGATTTTCTTGCCTCTCTTATTTTCATATCCTTATTTGTAAATTGTTGTTCTAATGCAGGAGGTTCTTGTTCTTTGTCACTACGTGAAAGAAGTATTTCAGCCGCAAAGCCTTTCGAGTCTCCTTGTGCAGAGAATGTAACAGAACTTGTCCCCATGTCACTTGAGGCTATATCAGCAATTTTATTGACTGTGCCTTCAAAGATTTTTCCAGGTACAGCATCAATTGTAATTAGAGCATCTTGTCCTATTTTTACTTTGTATAGATCTCTTTCGTTTATTTTGACCCTAACAATGAAAGAGGTTATCTCAGGAAAATCTAATATTGGACGATCTTTTCTTGTTTCATCGCCTTCTTGGTATTTTCTTACCTGCCCAAACCATCCTTCATTATGAATCATCAATCCATCTTTATGTGCATATATTGTTCCATTTGCTAAATCTTCAGTTTTTTCTTCAACTTTTTCTCTTCTGTAATCTATTGTTTTTTGCCTATCTAGCAAATCAAGCTCCCATTGGTTTTCTCTAGTTTTTAAACTGAGTTCAGATTCTTCAAGTGATTGTTGAGCTTGCAGAAGGCTTATCTCAGATTGAGCTAAATCAATTGGAGGCCTGATCCCTTCTTCTATTTCTGTTTTTCTTCTTTGGTAGTTTGTTTGTGCATTTTCAAGATTCTTTTTTGCCATTTCCAAACCATTGTCCGCTTGCACCTTTTGCAACTCTATGGATTCTTTAAGGTTTTCAAGAGCATAAATTGCACTTTCGAGTTGTTCTTGGCTTTGTTTAAGGTCATCTTCAATACCTTTTGTTTCGAAACTTACAACAATCTCTCCCTCTTTCACAAAACCTTCAGGTCTTAAATAGGATATCCTGCCATTCCATATTTTAGGGTAAACATAATCATGATTTAAGCTTTGTAGTTCACCAATTAAATCTAGTGATATTTCCATTTTTTCTTGTCTTGATTGCACGGAAGGTAAAGAATCTTTCATGCTTGATTGAGAGTTGTTGGATTGTGATACCAGCACAAAAATCCCTAAAGCTAATATTACAAAATGTAACATTTTGAATTTCTTAAATATATTCATTATCATTTTTTATCCCTCCAGGAATATTTTTTCCAAATCTTCATCTGTTAATTTCCACCATTGTATCCATGCATTTCTTAAAGATTCCTCAGCATTGGTTACGCCCAATTGCGCATTTACATAAGATGATTCTGCAGTCAGGTAGTCTTGCAAGGAGTTAAGGCCTCCCTGATAGCCTCTCAATGTTGTGTTGTATGTTTCTGTAGCAAGTCGGAATGCTGATTCTTGCAATTCCAACTCCCTCACTCTTTTTTCGATCAATCTATGGTTTGAGGTTAAGTCAAGCTTGAATTGTTTAACACTTTCAGAATATGCAATTTTTGCAGATGCATAATTGTTTTTTGCATTTTCATATGAGTTTCGTTCGTTTCTTCTGTCTAGAGGTATATCAATTGCAATTGTTGATGTATGTGTGTTTCCCTGATCCGATATGTTTCCGAATGACGAACCCTCTCCGTTACCAAAAGCTCTATTTATTAAAGAAATGCTCCATTTCATTGCGTCTTCAGCTTCTTCAAGGTTCAATTGACTTCTCTCTAGGTTTATTTTTGCAATTTTTATTGCTGAATATTCCGCGTATTTTTCCAGAGTTTTTTTTAAATCGGGAACCTCTCTTGGAGCAATTGGTAAATTTGTGTCCAAGGTTCCTCTCAAATTAGCTTCATGGCCCAAGTATGTGTTTAAATCTTCCCAAGAGGATTCAACGCTTTCTTGAGCATTTAAAAGTGATAATTTTGACTGATCTCTTTGGTATGCTGATTGAGTTAAGGCTGATTTTGCAATCAATTCTAGATTGAATTTAACATTTTGTTGTCTGAGAAACTCCTCACTATTTTCGAGATTTTGCTGCCTTATTTCAAGTTGTTTGAGAGAGTTTCTTAAACCTAGCCATAACTGGACTGAAGATGATATTGTGTTTTGTTTGTTTTTGAAAAGATTAATTTGTGCTTCCTCTAAGCTCCAATCACTTCTTAAGATCGATTTTTTTTTCATCAGTATGCTCGAACCTTTACCCAGAGGTATTGTCCATGTAAGATTGCTGGACTCCTGATGGGAATCCAAACATGCTCCAATACCGACTTGATTCCATGCATTACAGTGATTAAGGTTGTATGAAATTGAAAAATCGCCTAAATAAACAGTTTCTAGGTTGAACGATGTGTTTAATGATTCGTTTCTGTCTGGCCCTTCTAAGTCATTGAGTGAAAATGACATGTCGGGCTTGATTGAAAATTCTGTTCTTGATATCTTCCAATTGTTTAAACTGTTTTCATAATTAAGCAAGTTCTGAAGGTAGTTCGGACTTTTTTCAAGTGAGGTTCTTATGGCATCTTGATAGCTTAGTTCATCATGTTCTTCTGCTGAGAAGAAAAGGGCAATGAGTAGAACGGTAATCACTAGGTGATTATTTTAATCCAGCAATGTTAAATCATCTATTTTTTTTACATCTTCAATTGTATTGATGCCAATTGGTGCGTTGTCAATTATGTGAACTCCTATTTTTAAACCTATCTCTAAAGCCGTTAGCTGTTCAAGTTTTTCTTTTTTTTCCCTGCGGGATATTTTTGAGGATGTCCATTTCTTTAACGCTGGTGATTTGTAGCCGTAAATTCCAACATGCTCCCAGCACGTGTCCCAATTTTCCTTTCTTTTAAATGTTTTTCCTGAAGGTGATTTTCCAGGTGAGCTTACAAAGAAATCATTTCTGGAAAAATCAATTGCTTGCATTTTTGAATTGATGTTTGCTTTGACTCTGTTTGTATTTTTTAGATCACCTTTGTAAAGTGTCGCAAGGGTGACAATATCGTGAGAGTCAAGCAATGTAAATAGCTTGTTGATATGGTTAGCTTTGACAAGCGGCTCATCACCTTGCCAATTGATGATTTTTCCCTTGAAGTCAATCTTGTCAACAAGATAAGAGACTCTTTCTGTTCCAGATTTAATGTTTTTTGGGGTCATTATGCATTTGACATTTGTTTCTTTAACCCTTTTTGCAATTTCATCATCATCAGTTGCAACATATATTTTTGTTTCTTTAACCCTTTTTGCAGCCTCTACAGTCCATTCAATAAGTGTTTTTCCCTGTATATCAAAAAGCATTTTTTTTGGAAATCTCTTACTTCCAATTCTTGCTGGGATGACGATAATTTTTTCTGACATTTATTTATTGATCATTTTGGAAAAAGTAGTATTTTTTTTAAGCAAATCTTTAGGTTTCCCAGAGTCAACAACCTCACCATCTTTCATGAGTATGACGTAATCTGAATGCATAATTTTCTTTGTGTTATGAGTGATCTCAATAACAGTTTTATTCTCACTGAGTTTCTTTATCACCTTTTCAATCCTTTCTATATTTTCTACATCGAGATGCGAGGAAGGTTCATCTAAAAGAAGGATGGGCGTGTTTAGGAGATAGGCTCTAGCAAGTGCAATGCGTTGTCTTTGGCCACCGCTCAATGTAGACCCAGCTGTTCCAACTATGGTTTCGTATCCTTTTTCACACTCCATAATGAATTCATGAGCGTTTGCATTCTTGCTTGCAATAATAATTTCATCTTCTGAGAATTTTTCTGATCCAATTGAAATGTTTTCTTTAATAGTTGTTGAGAAAAGGTATGGTTCCTGCGGAACATAGCCTATTATGCTCCTTAGGGAATCAATTTTTATATCTTGTATATTTTGTCCATCGATTTTAATTTCACCTTGATCAGATTCCCTTAACCTCATAAGCAATGAAAATAAAGTAGATTTTCCAGAGCCTGAAGGACCCGTTATGCAGACTTTTTGACGAGGTGATATTGATAAATTGATATCTTTTACCCCTTTCTCGCTTTGGTCATATCTGAAATTTAATGATTTTATGGATATTTCACCGGAACAAGTTTCTTTTTTGATTTCTGTAGTGCCTTCGTCTTTTACCTCTTCTAGGTTTTCTATATCCATCAATCTTCCTGCTGATATCTGGGCTTCTGCAAGTCTAGCCAATAACGGCCCAAGGATTTTTGATGGACCCAAAACACCTGAAACTAAAATTGAAAAATAAACTGTGATACCACCTATTGAAGCAACGTCAAACATTGAATATTTAGGATCGATATTGATGTTTAAAAATTGTGAATTTCCATTTTTCATTTCCCATGCTGCAAGCCATAAAATTGTCCCAAAAATAATACCATTTGCAAGATGCATTGTTGGAACAAGCCAGATTCTTGAGGCAAAATTTTTCAAATGAACCTTGAACAACTCATTTGCTTTTGTTGAGAATTTGTTTTTTAAATCTTCCTGAATGCGGAATAAGTGCACTAACTTTATACCCTCTATAGTTTCCCTTGTTATTTCTGTTAATTGACTTAACTTAAATTGAGTTTCTTGTGTGTAGTGTTGTATTTTCGATATACCAATTTTGAAAATTTTTGCCAATATTGGAACTGTGACAAGAAGTGTGATTGTTAGTCTTGGAGCAACTATAAATAGCACAATTGAGGAAAGCATTATTTTCATAGGAACAATTAACAATTCAGAAATTGTGTATGTGAAAAAATCTGAAATTTTGTTAATATCTGCTGACATTCTTGTCAGCATATCACCATGGCGACCCTTTTTTTGAAACCAGTAATCTGGTATTTTTAGTAGTTTTTCAAAAATAACTATTCTTAACTTTTTTGAAATACTACCGCCAAACCAGGCAGCCATATATTTTGCAAAATAAGTGACGAACCCTTGAATAATCCATAATTTGACAATGACCGGTATTAATTCTTCTATTTTTTCTGGATTGGCCTGACCCAAGCCTTCATCTAGGAGTTCTTGAAGGAAGGTTAAGGCATATATGTTTAAGCCTGTTCCAATTTGAGCAACGATAAATACCATTGCAAAACCTAATGAGAAAGCTTTTAAATTCTTAAATAAATATTCATTTATTTTTTTCAGTTTTAGGTTTTTATCGTTTTTCATTTACTTGTTTTTTTTAGAAATCAGGATATTATTACTAAATAATTTTACTTGTGAAAAAGCATATGTTAATACTTGCACCTGATCCTTCAGGTGATTTTATAGCTTCAAGGATAGCGGAAGCATGGATTAGAGCCGGTCAAGGTTCGGTTAAGGCTTTAGGCGGATCTTTTTTGAAATCTGCAGGTGCTGATGTTTTTGTTTCTCAAGATCCTTTTTCAACAATTGGTTTTGTTGATGCTGTTTTGAATCTGCCAAAAACATTCAAAGAAGGCAAAAGAATCAAAAAGGAGTTGATTAATTCGTCTGTTTTAGTTATTGTGGACGGCAGATATTTGCTTGAAAGATTTTCCCCTATTGCAAAAAAAATGTCAATCCCTGTTGTTTGGGTTGCACCTAGTCCTGACTGGAAAAAAAAGGGGGAAACCTTAAGAACAAAAAAACTAGAGGTTTTGGCAGATCTTTTGTTGGTTACTGACGAAATGTCTTGGATGGCTTATTCAAATAGCAGGAAAGCTATAAGGGTTAAAAATCCTCATTTTAATATTTCTGAAAATAAAGATGAAGGCTTGTTGGGGTTTTTTTTGGGCAGTAGAAAAAAAGAAGTGGAAAGGTTGATGCCAGTTTTTTTGAAACTAGCTGAGCGTTTTAAAACAAAAAAAATTATTGTCTCTGATGCTTTTGGGTATATTGGGGATAAGTTTAATCAGTTTTCAAATGTTGAGATTAGCAAAGAGGATGCAAAGAAGATAATTCCTTCATGCAGGGTTGCTGTTGCCTGTAATGGAACCCTTGTCCAGCAATGTGTAGTTTCTAAAACACCTGTTGTTGCGGTGTATAAAACAAGTAATTTGTTGTGGAATGTTTTAAGTGTTTCTAAACTTTTTGGAAAGACTCCAAAATTTTGGACCCATCCAAATATTTTTGCTGAAAAAGAAATTATTCCAGAAAGAATACAGAATCTTTGCAATCCCGACATGCTTGAAAAAGATATTAATGATATGTGGATAAATAAATCTAGATATGTGAATCGGTTTTTGAAAATAACAAATAAATATAATTCAGGCTCCACTCTTGCCGAATCTGTTGAAAGTATAAAGACGCTTGCAAATGAATAATCAGGAAAAACTTAAAGTTTTTACTGATCTTTTAAGGGGCGCTTCGTGGCGCGCTGTTGGCTGGAGAGATGTTGATCAGATATTAGAGTTAGGGGTTCTCGATTCGCATTATGCTTTTAAGAATTTAGATTTATTTGAAAAAAAAGAATTTAAATTATGGTTGGATGTTGGTTCAGGTAATGGTTTAAACGCTATTCCGTTGGCTTTGATGTTTCCGGATTGGAAAGGTGTTTTTGTAGAGAAAAATTTTAAAAAAGCAGATTGGCTGAAGGAAACATTGAATTTTTTAGATATGCATTATGAGGTATTAAATTTTGATGTTCGTAAAATGGTCGAAAAGCCTGATCGTTATGACGTTATAACTGCAAGAGCTTTATTTCCTCCAAATATTGCATTCAAAACACTTAGTCCATTGTTAAATAAAAATGGTTTTTTAATTCTTTTTTGCGGAAAAGATGCTAGCGTTGCTTCAAATAAAAAATTTAAAATCATGACACATGACTATGAAATCGATGCTTTTGGAGAGAATAGAAAGCTTATTATTGCTATTAAGCTCTAATAAAAAATAGAATTTTAACAATGATTTTTGGCTTTAAACAAAATCCTAAAAAAAAGATATTAGCTTTTTTTAAAAAAGGTAAAAGCGATAGCGCTATAGAGCACCTCGAAAAATCCTGGAGTGAGATAGGCGTTCAAGATCGAGTAGAGATATTAGATTCATGGACTTTAAAGAAATCAGATAATGAGATGCAGCAAAAATGGTTATCTTTTGTTGAGAAGCATGCTTCGGACCAAGGCCCTTTGGATGATCTGGAAAGTAAAATCCGCAAAAATGCTGATAATGATTATGTTTTTGATTATGAGTTATGGGTTAATTTAGCCAACCAGCATAAAAATGATTTTTTCTTGGTGCTTGCTACTGGAAATGAAATTTTTCCATATGGTGATTATTCTTCTTTTTTAAAAAATAAAATCGATCCATTATTTATTTTTTTTATGAGGAGAAGATTAGCTTCTGAGTTAAAAATTTGCAAAGAATTATTACCCTTTTTGAAACACCTTGTGAAAGGTGATAAAGATGATATGGTGAAAAATTTATATGTTGAATATTTATTCAAACATAAGATATGGGAACAAAAAAATATTTCACTTGTGCAAAATTATTTAGTTAAAAATTTTAAGAATACAGATATTTCAGACTGGGCATTCCAGAATCTAAAAGCCCCTCTTTCGGATAAGTGGTTCGATTTGTTGAAGCGGTCTTTCAAGAGTAAACCTACGTCTTCTAATAAAAAATTACTTGCATGGTGTTGTTTTGAAAAAGGTATATATTTTGAGCCTTTGGAGGAAGAGATTGCTAACATAGGTATGCAAAATAAAAATACTAGATTGAAAGCAGTTGACATATTGTTGAGGTCAAAAAAACCAACCCCTCAAACGGTTAAGCTTTTCTGCCTGTCTTCTTCTGAGTGTCCTTCAAATGAGTTAATTTTGATTTTTTTAATTCAGCATCTTGAAGATGAGAAGTTGTTACACACACTTGTTTCTGCAAGAAATATTAATGAGAATTTAATTTCAGAATTTTTTTCAAGATGGAAAAAATCAACTCCAAGTGATTTAAATCTTGTTGTTAGGGTTCTTCAGCAATCATTATCGTTGGGTTTGAGCTTATCAAAAAATGAATTAAAAATATTCTCTTCTTTAAGAGATCAAAAGGTTCTTTTTTGGCTTGCATCACTTGGGTTTGTTTCTGAAAATTTTGAATTAGTACAGGATTTAATTGGACGTATGGATAAAAAAATAAAATCTTATTTTGAATACAAGATGAATCTTCATTTTTCAAACAAGAAATACGATTTCTTGAAAAATCATTTTGATTTCCCTTGGAGCCTTATGGACAAGGCTCAATATCTTGAAAGCATTTCAGAATTCACAAAAGCAAATGAGATATACAAGGAGGCTTGCGGAACCAAACATTATTCAGGTATATTCGCGAAATTAAAAATGGTAGCTAATGGTGTTGAGGTTTTGACTGATTCTGATTTCAAAAAAATGAAAAATATTTCAAGTTCAGACTTAGCTGAACTGTTTTTCTTGAATGGTTTGTTTTACGTGGACAAAGGTAACTGGCTGCAATGTGAAAACTTCTTCAAGAAAGCTTATGAGCAAAAAGAAGATAAACGTTATATAAGTTCTTTAATTGAAATTTATTACAGATGGTCATCGGAATTGATATTGGAAAAAAAATTATCCAAAGCACAAGCTATTATTGAAAAAGGCCTGTCTATCGGTGATGATCCAAGATTAGTGAAGAATTTGATTTTGACAAATCCTAAAGTCACATCATGGAATCAAATAAAAAAAATAAAATTAAAAAATATTGAAGACGAATTGTTATCAGATTATTTCTGGATTGCCTGGCGTTCTGGAGATTATAAAAATGCTGATGCTGCCTTAAAGAGATGTATACCTTTAAGCAAATCTGAGACATTTATTAAAAGAATCGCTCGGTATTATTTAGAAATGCCAATTCCAAAAGATGACAGTTTGAAAGGTAAAATTTGGGAAAAATTACATGTTTTGAATCGTCCATGGCTTACTGCTGCTATAGCTGTATCTCAAGATGAAAAACCACCTTTTCCAAAAGAGGTACCGTCTGGAATTGAAAAATTATTAACAGGTTGGAGTTTAATGCAGATTGGCCAATTAGAAAATGCACAATTTCATTTTTCTAAACTTTTAAATGGACCTATAAAAAATCTTGGAACTGGCATTAAAAGAGCAAGGTCACATATTGTTTTAGGTTATTGCCTTTTGGCCTGTAGGGATCTTGAATCTGCGGAAGAGGCGTGGAGCCGAAGTGCTCATTTCGGTATTAGCAATTCCCTTGTTAGCACTTTAAAATTTGTGATTGAACTAGAAAAAGGGGTTAAGAAAGCTTTGGCTGGAAGAAACCCATTGAAAAATTATGTGAAAGCTTTAAATCATCCAATTACAAAAGATGCTGCCGAAAAAAATTTAGCCATTCATTTTACTTTTTCAGGAGATTTTTTAAATGCTGGTAAGTATTGGGACAGTCTTGTTGAGAACTTTTCTGAAAAAAAATCCCCAGAAGAAGAGGTTTGGCTTGATATAAGTATCCAGATGGCAAGCTATTGTCACAAAATTAAGGATGGGAAAGATATTAATTTGATAGAGATGGCAGCTTTGGAGGATGAGGTTGAAAACATAAAGAAACAACTTAAGAGTTATAGAGATTTAGGAGTTGATCCAGGTGTTTCTGAAGATGACTTGGAAAGAGCTTATTTCCAGCGTATCAAAAATTTCACACCTGAAAAAAATCCAGAAGAATTTCGAAGAATAGAAGAAGCAAGGCAGTTTATTGCAGATCCAGACTTGAGATTAAGGACTGAATTGTTCACTCAGTCTGGCGTAAAAAAGAATAAACTGCTTCAGTTTTTGTCTTTTTATGAATGTGATCCATTAGATTTTTTTGTTGATCTGGTTGAAAAACCTGATTTTCTTCCTGAATTAACCTTTTTCAAAAATTATGATCTTGAACTGCCAGAAAGTAATGAAGCGATCATTAGAAATTCTTTTGCAGAATGCAGGAGAAATGAACCTTTTGAATCGGAGTCTAATTTCTTTTAATTGATTTATGTCTGATGATTCTTTTTCTTGGAGTTGTTGTGGTTTTAAAGACGATTACCCTAAATCACTTTTCCCTATAGTTTTATCTTTTGGTATAGCATTTTTTGTAACTTCAGTATATTTTAGTTTTTACGAGGCTTTTTTTTGGGGTTTTATAATGATTTTTTCTTGGATTAATTATTTTATTAAATTTGATTATCAGATCAACAAGAAGCATGTCAGAATAAATTTTTTCAACAATTCGGTAAAGAAAAATTTGAATAAATTTAAATCAGCACATTTTCATTTGAAAGGTGTTTATTTATCCCCAACAGCAAAAAAAAGCTTCTATGGCGGCTTAAAGGGTTCATGGATATATTTACCTTCTGATGTTGAGAAAAGGAAAAAGATAATCGATATCGTTTCAAAAAAAATCCAAATAGTTAAAAGTCACGATCATATAAATTAGGATTCCATATTAGGTATTATGTTTAGAAAGATTTTTTCTGGTGAAAGTTGGAAAGCTGAGAGTGATGAAGATTTTGCTTCAAACCTTGTAGATAACGGCCTAGGGGTTCCTTCAGTGTTTTTATTAGAGTTAGCAAAACCTTTGAACGTTTTGGCATCTTCGGCATTTACGGTTCTTTCACCAGTCGGACACTTGTTTTTCGATAGGGAAAAATGGGATGTTGTGCCGGATTTTTTTTCAGACAGGAAAAGAATCGAAGATATGATAAATTCAATAGAAAAGGAATTAGCTGCTCATGAATCATAAAAATTTTATCGCTACTGATTGTGGCTCAACTACTACAAAGGCAATTTACATCGAGAAAAAAAAGGATGGCTACAGGTTGGAAAAAAGAGGAGAGGCTCCTACCACCGTCGAAGCCCCTTTTGAGGATGTTACAGCAGGAGTGGTTAATTCTGTAGAAGAGTTAGAGGAACTGTCAAAGAAAGCATTTTTATTGAAGGATGGCAAAGGCGTTATTAGGCCTAATGACGGAAAGAAAGGTGTCGATGCTTATGTTTCAACGTCATCTGCTGGTGGTGGCTTGCAGATGTTGGTAGCTGGAGTTGTGAAAGAAATGACTGCAGAGAGTGCGAATAGAGCTGCTTTGGGTGCTGGATCAATTGTGATGGATGCTCTTGCAATTAATGATGGTAGAAAAACATGGGAAAGAATTGAGCTAATTAGAAACTTAAGGCCAGACATGATTCTTCTTTCTGGAGGTACTGATGGTGGTGATGTTAATCATGTTGTTGAAATGGCAGAAGTGATTAAGGAAGCAAAACCAACATCAAGATTGGGTTCGGCTAAATTGCCAGTGATTTATGCTGGAAACATTGATGCAAGAAATACTGTTCAAGAAATATTAGGTGAAGTTTGTGATTTGTTTATCGTAGATAATCTTAGGCCAACTCTTGAATCTGAAAATCTTGGACCAGCAAGAGAGAAAATTCATGAGTTGTTTATGGAGCATGTCATGCAACAGGCTCCCGGATATCCAAAATTGATATCCTGGACTGACGCTCCAATTATGCCTACTCCAGGCGCAGTAGGTTCTTTAATAGAGCGAATTGCTGAAAAAGAAAAAATCCAGGTTGTAGGTGTTGATATAGGTGGTGCTACCACAGACATTTTCAGTGTTTTTTCTGACAAATTCAATCGAACTGTATCTGCCAATTTAGGTATGTCTTATTCCATTTCTCAAGTTATGGCTGAAGCTGGTTGGAAAAACGTTATGCGTTGGGTCCCTTTTGAAATGGATGAACAAGATTTGCGAAACAGAATTAAGAACAAAATGATAAGACCAACTACCATCCCTCAAACGTTAGAGGAGTTGATTATTGAACAAGCATTAGCAAGAGAGGCTCTTTCTCTTTCTTTTGAACACCATAAATCTTTAGCTGTTGGTCTTAAAGGTGTTCAGCAACAGAGAACAATAGCAGATGCCTTTTCACAAAAATCAGGAGGAGAATCATTGATTAAAATGTCAGATCTTGATTTGCTTATAGGTTCAGGAGGTGTTTTGTCGCACGCTCCTAGAAGAGTTCAGTCAATGTCTATGCTGATCGATGCTTTTCAACCTGAGGGAATTACTGAACTGGCGGTAGATAGTATTTTTATGATGCCTCATTTAGGAGTTCTTTCAACCATAAATGCTGATGCTGCTGTTGAGGTATTTGATAAGGATTGCTTAGTGAGGTTAGGCACATGTGTTGCTCCAAAAGGAGAAGCAAGAAAAGGGGAATCCATTTTAAAGGTTGAACTTGCTGATGGTAACTCTTTTGAGATGGGTTTTGGAGAGATAAAACTTATCGATCTTGGGGTTGGTGAAAAATTAGAAGCAAAATTGTCTCCTGCAAAAAAGGTTGATTTAGGAGATGGCCCTGGTAAGGAAATGTCCGTCAGCTTAACCGGTGGGCAAGTCGGTGTTATTTTTGATACTAGAGGTAGACCTTTAACAATATCTACAAATGAGGAGGAAAGGATAAGAAGTTTGAAAACTTGGCATGAAAGTTTGAATCTTTATCCGGAATAGATTTATGGCACAAGCATTTACCCCAGGTTTAACTAGAGCAGCTGGTTTAAAAGTTATAAAAACAAGACGACTGCCTCTTTTAGGTGAAACTCTTTTCAAAGTTGGAGATAAAGTTTCAGCTACTGATATTGTTGCTAGAACAGATTTACCAGGACCTGTTTCAGTTTTAAAAATTTCTCATAGGTTAGGTTGCCAACCAGGTGAATTAAAGGATTTCATGTCTGTAAAAGAAGGAGATGCCATTTCTAATGGTCAAGTTATTGCAGAGAGCAAAGGTTTTATGGGGTTTTTTAAATCGGAATTTAAATCTAACACTGATGGAATCATAGAAAGTATATCAAAAGTAAATGGTCAAGTTTATGTAAGAGGCACTCCTATTCCAGTTGAAATGGAAGCTTATATTGATGGAAAAATTATTGATGTTATGAAGGATGAAGGCGTAATGGTTGAAACTGTTGCGACAATGGTTCAAGGCATTTTTGGCGTGGGTGGAGAAACTGGAGGAAAGTTAATTTTTGGAGTTGATTCTCCATCTGATGTTTTAGCTCCGTCTGACTTGAAAGAAGATATGAAGGATTGTATTGTGGTTGCCGGTGCATGCTTGACACAGGAAACCATAATGAAAGCCAAATCTATTGGCATTAAAGGATTGGTGGGTGGAGCGCTTCATGATAAAGATTTGAGATCTTTTTTGGGTTATGACATAGGGGTTGCTATTACTGGTAATGAAAATATAGGTATAACCTTGGTGGCAACTGAGGGTTTTGGAGAATTGAAAATGGATTCCAATACATGGAGTTTGTTGAAGTCATGTGAAGGTAAAAGAGCAAGCATAAATGGTGCTACACAAATTAGAGCAGGTGTTTTAAGGCCTGAAATAATCATCCCTACACCTGAAGAAAAATCAAAAGATTCTGATAGTGGTGCTGGATCATTAGAGATAGGTACTAAAATTGTTGTTATCAGAAACCCTTACTTTGGATTAACTGGCACTGTTTCAGAACTTATCGTTGAACCACAGAGGCTAGAATCAGAAGCTAAAGTAAGAGTTTTGAAAGTAAAATTAGAAAATGGAGATGAGGCTATTGTGCCGCGTGCTAATATAGAAAGACTAGCATCATGATTTTTAATTTTTTTATTTCTTCAGATGCTTTTTTCAAAGCCGATCATGAGGTAACACTGATTGCTTGCCTTTTGTTCATGGGAGCTATACTTTACACTCTTTCTAAAGCCAGAAGAGGAGCTGATCTTTATATACGTTCAATTCCAGGTTTGGATGCTGTTAATGAAGCTATTGGAAGAGCTACCGAAATGGGTAAGCCGATACTCTATTGCCCTGGCTTGTCAAGCGCAGCTGACGTTGCAACCTTGGCAAGTTTAAACATATTAGGTAGGGTTGCTCAAAGGGTTGCAAATTATGAAAGTCGCTTGATAGTTCCGCATAGAGATCCTATTGTTATGACTGTAGCAAAAGAAACTTTGAAGGATGCTTATTTACAAGCTGGAAAACCTGAAATATTAAATGAAGAGGATAATTTTTTCATTACTGAAGATCAGTTTGGTTATACTGCTGCTGTTAATGGAATAATGGTAAGAGAAAGACCAGCAACTGTATTTTTGCAAGGCATGTTTTTTGCTGAATCTTTATTGTTGGCTGAAACAGGAAATTCAATTGGTGCAATTCAAATTGCAGGAACTGATGCTGTGCATCAGTTGCCATTCTTTGTTGCTTCTTGTGATTACACGCTTATTGGAGAGGAGCTGTATGCCGCTGGAGCATACTTATCAAAAGCTCCTGATTTAATGTCATCACTTAAAGCTGCTGACTTGATCAAAGGAATCTTATGGGTTTTGATAGTTATCGGTCTTGTCTTGACTTTTGTGGGCAACGCATCTATTTTTGAGGTATTTGGCAAATGAAAACAAAACTTCCTGTAACCATTGCTTTTCTGACTGGTTTATTTATGGCTTTTGCTTATTTTGTTGAAAGGGATAATGTTGCATGGGTAAGGATTCTTTACGAAGAGTTGAATCAGAACAACATTGTTCTTGCTGTGTTTGTTTTGTTTTTAGGGGTTGGTACACTTTTAATCCGTCATGCAAAAAAAATCAGAGATAAAAATTCTGATTCAATTTATTCTTGGGTTGTTATAGTGTCGACTCTTGCAGTTGCATACATTGGTTTGTTTCAAACCACTGGAGAAAGCATTGGGGCAAATGAAAATTTTCAGTGGATATTTAATAATTTTCAGGTTCCTCTTTCTGCAACTATGTTTTCACTTTTAGCATTTTTTGTTGCAAGTGCTGCCTACAGAGCTTTTAGAGCAAGAAACACAGAGGCAACTTTATTGCTGATTGCCGCAGCAATAGTGATGATAGGAAGGGTACCTATTGGATCGGTTATTTCCGACAGTTTGAGTTTAACTGGATCTTTTTCTTTGCCTGCAATTGCTGAATGGATTTTAGATATCCCAAATACGGCTGCAAAGAGAGCTATAACTATTGGTATCGGATTAGGGATGACGGCTACTGCAATAAAGATTATTTTCGGTATAGAGAGAACTTATATGGGAAGTGGTAAATAATGAATATTTGGGATAAGTTGTCTTCAATTGATAGAAGGTGGATATTTCTTGCAATGGCCATTTTCGTTTCATGGCCAGTATTAAAACCCTTAGGCCTTCCAGTAACAACAACAAAAGAAGTTGAAAGTCTTTATAGCTTTATTGAGGAAATCGAAGATAAGAAACCAATAATTTTAGCTCTTGATTACGGTCCATCTACTGCTCCTGAACTAACACCTATGGCAAAAGCTGTTATGAGGCATGCTGTAAGCAAAGGGATTCCTGTTGTGGGGGTAAGTTTAGCTCCAGATGCTCCAGGGGTTGCAAATGATATCTGGAAATGGGCGGAAGAAGAATTAGGCGCTATTCCGGGTGAGGATATTGCATACCTTGGATACAAAGCAGGAACAACAAATGTTATCTTGCAGATGGGACAGGGTATATCTAAGGCTTTTCCAAAGGATTATTATGGCAACAACACAGATGATTTGGAAATCATGGAAGGTTTTGAAAGTTTAAAAGATGCCTCTCTTGTTCTCGGTCTTGAGGCAACTGCCATTATGGATTTATGGATTCAGTATGCTGGTGACCAAATGGGTGTTCCTGTTGCCGGCGGAATGACAGCGGTTTCTGCGCCTGAGGCTTATGTGTTTTATCAGTCAGGGCAAATAGTTGGTTTGATGGGAGGCATGAAAGGCGGAGCTGAATATGAACTCTTAGTTGGTGCACCTGGAAATGCTGTTCAGGGCATGGATGCTCAATCACTAGGACATATTGTTATTATTGTTTTTATCATTTTTGGAAATCTTGGTTTTTTCTTAGGTAAAAAAGGCCAAGACGTTTCCAGATTAAAGTCTTTAAGAGGTGATCAGAAATGATTTTGAATTTAATTGCACCTCTTGGGACTACAGAAGGTTTAGGTATATGGATTGCCGCTTTCTTGACTTTATGTATTTTTTCTTTCCTGTATAAAGACAATCCTTTTTATAAATTTGCCGAACATTTATTTGTTGGTGTCTCTAGTGGATATTACATTTCTATCTATTATTGGAACACATTGAAGCCAAACATGATTGACGAATTAGTGAAAGGCTTTAAGGCTTTAGGTCAGGGTAATACGCAAAAAGCTTTTGGTCTTGATGAAAGTGGCGCTGTTATGGCTGAGCCTCATTTAAGAATGTTGATACCACTAATGCTGGGTATTTTTATATTGTTGATATTTATATCTAGAAAAAATGCTTGGTTATCAAGGATATCATTTGCTTGGTATATAGGTGTTGCAAGTGGAATAGCCATACCAACTGCTATGTCAACCAGGGTTCTCCTACAGGCTCAAGGCTCCATAAGAGATTTTTGTTCATATAATTCCGATTGTGCGACCTCTGCAGGTTTGGATCCTCAGGTTGCAACTACAGCACTATGGATCAATGCCTTTTTGCTTTTGATTGGAACATTGTCTGCTTTAGCTTATTTCTTCTTCAGCTTACCCTCCAAAGGAGCACTTAAAGTTATGAATAAAGTCGGAATTTACTTTTTGATGATTTCTTTTGGAGCTTCATTTGGGTATACGGTTATGGCTCGTATAAGTCTTCTTATCGGCAGGCTGCAGTTTCTTTTTTATGAGTGGCTTGGTATTACTATTTCATGATTTTTAATTTTTTAAATTTAATGTTTCAAATTCAAATAAAAGAGGGAACAGGTCCTGTTTTTTTTGTTTTGGTTCTTTTTGTCGCAGCTCTTTTTTTCTTTTTAGATAAAGCAAGAAAAGGTGCAACTTTTAAGATTAGAAAGATTGCTGGTCTTGATGCTGTAAATGAGGCTATAGGAAGGGCTACAGAAATGGGCAAATCTATCCTTTACACAACAGGATTAGAAACTGCAAGTCATATAGCGACCATTGCTTCATTGACCATATTGTCTAGGGTTGCCAAAAGAGCAGCAAGATATGGAACTAGGTTACAGGTTCCTTCTTTTGATCCGATTGTTATGAGTTTAAGTCAAGAGATAGTACGAGAATCTTATCTTGAGGAAGGAATGGTTGACAGCTTTAAAGGCGATGACATTTTTTATTTAACTCAGGAGCAATTTGCATACACTGCAGCTGTTGAAGGTGTTTTGGTAAGAGAAAAACCTGCAACTGTTTTTTTAATGGGTTATTTTTATGCAGAATCTTTACTATTGGCTGAAACTGGCAATTCGATTGGGGCGATTCAAATTGCTGGAACAGATGCTGTTACACAGCTTCCATTTTTTATCGTTTCCTGTGATTACACATTGATTGGTGAGGAGCTTTATGCAGCAAGTGCTTACCTTTCAGAGGATTCAAATATTATTTCATCTTTAAAGGCCCAAGATTTTGGAAAAGCTTTATTATGGATATTTTTGCTTTTGGGAAGTATTGTAACTTTTGCTGGTTCTACTAAATTCCTTTCATTATTAGGAGCTTCTACTTGAACAACAGAGGACCTCTTTTGATTGCATTTGTTTGCGGTATGTTGATGATGGCTGAATCTTTCCTTGACTATTCTTGGTTGAATAGTTTTGCTGAATGGGTTCAGAAATACTACATCATTATTGCTGCGTTTGCAATTGTTTTAGGTGTTGCGAGCCTATTTAAGCTTCACTTGGCAAAACTTAAAAGGAAAGAGGACGGCTGGAGATATTCTCTTGTGGTATTTTTTGGCTTTTTTGCAATGATAATCACTGGTTTTTTCATGAATGATGATGGTCTTGTTGGAACTAAGCATCCATGGAACGCTTGGTTGTATAACAATGTTCAGCTTCCATTGGGAGCGACAATGTTTTCGCTTTTGGCATTTTTTATTGCAAGTGCAGCCTATAGGGCTTTCAGAGCAAGGTCTTTAGAAGCAACTTTACTGCTTGTGGCAGCATGTTTGGTTATGCTTGGTCAGGTGCCAATACTTACTGGCGGTATTTTTGATAATCTTCCTGAGATAAAACAATGGATTTTAGATATTCCAAATATGGCCAGCAAAAGAGCAATCATGATTGGTGTTGGTTTAGGGATGATGTCAACAGCATTAAAGATTATTTTCGGTATTGAAAAAACATATCTAGGTGGAAGTGAAGAATGAACATTTGGGACAGACTGCAATCGATAGACAGGCGTTGGATTTTTTTAGTTATGTTTATTGTTATCATCATTCCATTGATGAATCCACAAAGCTTGGATATAAATGTTAGTGAGCCAACAAGAAAAGCTTTTGAGAGAGTCGAAAAGATTCCTAGTGATAGCAATGTTTTAATATCTTGGGATTTTGATCCTGGAAGTCAGGCAGAATTATTGCCAACAGCTAAAGCAATGTTGCATCAATTGTTCAAAAAAGATGTGAATATTGTTGTTATTACCTTATTGCCCGCTGCTCCAACCTTGGCTGATACAACTTTGAATGAAATCTCATCTATTTACAAGAAAGAAGAAGGGGTCGATTGGGTTAATCTTGGTTTTAAGCCAGGATTGGATATTGTTGTTAAAAGCATTGGAACAGATATTTATGAAATTTTTCCAGCTGATGACAAAGGAAAAAGGGTTGAAAGTATACCTTTGATGAAAGATATAAGAAATTACGATGATTTTGATTTAGTTATTGATTTAAGCGCTGGCTCAAGTGTTGACTTTTTTGTCGAACAGGCTCATGGCAGATACGGTGTTGATCTTGTTGCTGCAGCAACTGGGGTTATGATTGGTGATTTTTACCCTTATTTAGAAGCAAACCAGCTTCAAGGATTAGTAGGAGCTCTTGTAGGTGCTGCTGAATACGAGAAGCTAATGGAGATTTCTTATGGTCTTGAACCTGATAAAGCAACTGCTGGAATGCAGGCTCAAGCAAAAGCTCACATTGCCATAATAATTTTTATAATCTTGGGCAATATTGGTTTTTTTGCGAAAAGAAATAAAACTTCACCAAAATTGGAGAGTTTAAGTAAATGATTTTTAATTTACTAATTGCAAACCCTTTAAGCCCTGATGGTATTGGGGTTTGGATTGCTGCCATACTGACAATAGCAATTTTTTCTTTTCTATACAAGGATAACCCTTTATTTAAATTTGCTGAACACCTTTATGTTGGAATTGGTGCTGGTTACATTGTTGTTGTAGCTTGGCACAATGATATTGCAACAAATGTTATTCAGCCTTTTAAAGATGGATTGACAGCTATTCAAAACAATGACCCTAGTGGTTGGGTAAATATGGTGAATCCAATCATGGCATGTGTTATTGGAAGTTTTCTTTTCTTTCCTGTTGTAGCTCCAAAATTTAGATGGCTTACAAAATATGCTTTTGCTTTTATACTAGGAACCTTTTCAGGTATCAAGGTAGCACCTGTTATTAAAGAGAAATTAATTACCCAACTTTCATCTACGCTTGATCGTATTTGTGCAGTTTCGAATGAGTGTGCAGCACAGGTTGCGTCAATAAGCTACACGCCAGAAACATCAGCTATGTTTAATGCTGCTTTCGTTCTTTTGGGTGTTTTGTGTGGTTTGGTTTATTTTTTCTTTTCTTTAGAGCATAAAGGCGGAACTAAGATTGTAGCCAAAACAGGCATACTTATCTTGATGGTTGGGTTTGGTGCAAGTTTTGGTTTAACAGTCATGGGACGTGTTTCTCTATTGATTGATAGAATTCAATTCCTTTTAACTGATTGGTTAGGCCTTATCGCTTAAGTCTTATAAATTTAATGATTGAAGAACAAATTTCTATACCGTTAAAAAACTCAAATGAAGCTTTAAAGCTTTTAGGGGTAGGTGATAAAAATGCCAAAAAACTCAAGCGTAAATTTGGTGTCAGATTATCTATAGAGGATAATGAATTATTGATTAAGGGGAATACTGTTAATACAGAAATTATCAAGGTGCGCTTAAAAGAGGTGATAAAAAAGTTAAGAAACGATATGGACATGCATTCAAATATTGTTGAAACGATATTGATGGGTGATAATAACAATAGCTCTTTTGAGGTTAACAGCGAGAAAGTTGAGCCAAAAAGCATTGGTCAATCTCAATTAATAGATAAAATTTTAAAAGATCCACTGGTTCTTGTAACTGGCCCTGCGGGTACAGGAAAAACATTTTTAACAGTTGCTTGCGCATGTAAGCTTCTTGAAGAAGGTAGTATAGAGAGAATTATTCTCTGCAGGCCTGTTGTTGAGGCTGGAGAAAGCCTTGGCTTTTTGCCAGGTGATATTGACTCCAAAGTTTTCCCTTATTTCAGGCCTTTGCATGATTCTTTAGTTAAGCTTTTAGGGTTTCCTGCAACAAAAAGAATGTTTGATTCAGGTGTGATCGAAATGGCACCATTAGCCTATATGAGAGGAAGAACATTGGAAAATTCTTTTTTGATATTAGATGAAGCTCAGAATACAACTATTGCTCAAATGAAAATGTTTTTAACAAGGATGGGCAAGGGTTCTAAAACTGTTGTGACTGGCGATCCTAGCCAATGTGATCTTCCAAAAAATAAAATAAGTGGCTTGACACATTCTTTGAATATTTTGTCAAAAATTGACAATATTGGTGTTATTGGGTTAAAAGGTGCGGATATGGTCAGACATCCGCTTGTTGGGAAGATTGACAAAGCTTTTGGAGCTGAGTGTTAATGAAATTTAAGATAGACAAAAAATCTTTTTCTTTGTTGATTTTTGTAGTGTTTTTGTCATGTTTTTTTTCAAGGATGCTAAGTATATCGTATGGAACTTTTTTACTTACAGAAGATCAACTTGTTGAAAAGAACATTTATGCAACACAGAAAATTTCAATTGAAGGTCAGTTTTTTGAAAAAGGGGATTTGATCATGGCTGCCGGTGAGGGGCATGCAACCAAGGAAATCATCTCCATGCTTGAGGAAGAAGGACGATTGAGAACTGCTGATTGGTCTTTCAAGTTGCTTTCTGATACTCTTTATTTTTTATTGCTATTGGCTTTGGTTTGGATTGCTGTTGAAAAGGTTGGCTATCCAATTAGTAATTTTTCACACAATTTAAATTTCCTTGCATTCCTGGCAAGCTCTTTGATTTTTTCTGCATCTTTGATTTCTATAGTTAAACCAGATTTGAATCCAACATTTCAATTAGCCATACCTATTAGTACATGCTTGTTAACGTTGATTATTCTTTACCCATTTCGCTTTGCTCTGATTTATTCTTTGTTGATGTTGTATTTGCTTATTCCAATCCTTCCTCATTTGGAAATTAGTAATCTAGTAGGCATTTTTTCTGCATTAGCAGCTATAGTGGGGATAAAAGATCGTAGCAAAATTAAATTGTTTGAATCGGTTGGTTTTTTAGTTTTGTTTCTATGGCTTTTAGATTCGTTAGTGCATTTTTCAAAATATGGAACAAACACATCAATAACTGATGTAATTCTTATGCAGAGCCTCCCGGGCTCTGTAATTGTTGGAGTTTTTGTATTTTCACTCGTTACCTTGTTTTTGAAAATTGCAAAGAAAAGCTTTTTGCTTTCGACACCTGAGGCACTAGTTGAACTGTCAGCTCCTGATCATTTTTTGTTATCCCAGCTTGCAGAAAAAGCTCCTGGAACAATGGCTCATGTTCATGCTGTTCAGGAAATTGCCGAAGCAGGATGCTCCGCGATTTCTTCAATGTCTCAGTCTTCAAGCTCCCCAGTTAACCCTTGGCTTGTCAGGGCAGGTGCTTTATTTCATGATATCGGCAAGATAGAAAGACCGCATTTTTTTAGCGAAAATCAAAAAGATGGCGACAATCCTCATGAGGATCTTTCTCCACAAATGAGTGCAAGATTATTGATAAGTCATGTTAAAAGTGGTGTTGAATTAGCCAAAGCAAACAAGCTTCCTGATAGGGTTATCTCTATAATAAAAAGCCATCATGGACAAACTCTTGCAGGTCATTTTTACACTTTAGCCAAAGAGCAAGCTGAAGCTGTTGGTGCTACTCCTCCAAATGACAAAGATTTCAGGTATCCAGGACCAAAACCAAAAGCAATTGAAGAGGTAATTGTTTCTCTTGCGGATGCAGTTGAGGCAATTAGTAGATCTTTAAGAGATTTGCCATCTGAAGATCTTGTGAAAATCCTAAAGGAAGAAATTAAAGCAAGAGAGTCTGAGGGTCATTTTTCTGAATCTGAAATAACCACAGCTCAATTTTCAGTTTTGAAGAAAGCTGTTTTGGATGAAGCAGTTCTTAGGCATCATAGAAGAATAGGTTATATAAAAGAATCTTGAGTATTTCAGTCGTAAATTTAAACTTGAATCTTGATAGTAAGATTCTTATGCTTTATGAGAAAATGAAGGAAAAAAGGATGCTTGAGGGCAAAGAGACAAATGGAGATGTTTCAATAATCTTTATAGATAAAGAACATATGAATAAATTAAATCTTGAATACAGGAAAAAAGATAAACCTACAGATGTTTTGACATTTGTTTTAAATAAGGATATTTTTGAAGGTGAGATTTATATATGTGCTTCAGTTTGCAGTGATGAAAATATTGAAAAATGGATCCTAGACAGGGTGATTCATGGTTTCTTGCATATGGATGATTGTCATCACTCAACAAAGGAAGAGGAAACCATTAATGAAAAAAGACATAATGCCCTTTTACAGGAGATTAATTGATGTCATTTTTTCAAGATCTTTCACTTTCAGGAATTGAAATTTTGACACCTTTAGTTTTGTTATTTTTTTCTGCCTTTTTCTCATTTGCTGAAGCTGCAATTTTTGCAATATCAAGTACAGAATTGGCTTCAAAGAAAAATTCAGCTGCGAATGTTTTAAAAAAAATGGTATCAGACCCAGAGCAACTTTCAATGTGTTTAATGGTTGGTTACAACCTTGCGAATATAAGTTTAGCTTTATTGGTAACCCAATATGTTATGTCTTTTACATCTGGACTTGATAACCAAAAAATAATTCTGGGAGCAGTTGCTCTTTTTAATTTTTTTATTGTTACAACTTTTGGAGAAATTGTTCCCAGGTTATTGGCAATTAAGAAACCTTACGAAGCTGCATTGAGATTTGCTCATGTTTTGTATTTTTTCACAATTATTTTAAAAATACCTGCTTTCATTATTAAGCATGTAAATAATATGTTTTTAAAAATGATGAAAGTTCCAGAACTTAGCGAAGGTAAAACAATTGAGAGAGAGGTCCAATCTTTGGCAAGTGATGAGGTTTTTGCAGAAAGTGTAGAGGATGATGAGGTAGAAATGATTCAAGGGGTTTTAAATTTGGAAGATTTAAATGTTAAAGATGTTATGGTCCCTCGTGTTGAGGTAGATGCATTAGAAAAATCTTTAAAGCTTAAAGAGGTTTTTGAACTTGTTGCAAGAAAATTCAGAAGTCGTTATCCTGTTTATAACGAAAGAATTGATAGTGTGATTGGGATTCTTCATGTTAAGGACATATTGGGAGAAAATCCTAATAATTCAGTTGAAAAATATATAAGAAATGCTTTGATGTTTGCACCAAACATGCCTTTGGATAATGCTTTTAAGTCAATGAGAAACAATCGTAAACATTTAGCTATAGTTTTAGATGAGTATGGGGGAATGGATGGCATTGTAACTGTTGAGGATTTACTTGAAGAGGTTGTTGGTCAAATAGAGGACGAATACCAACTTGAAGATCCTGATTTGGTTGAGGTAAATGAAGATTTATTAATCGTAAGGCCAGCCTCAAGGGTGGCTGAGGTTATGGATTCGTTAGATTTACCATGTATTGATCCTCCTGCACAACAGGTTGGACCACTTGTATACAAGGTGCTTGAAAGAGTCCCTAAAGAAAATGATGTTGTTAAATGGGGAGGCGCTATTTTCAAAATTGTTGACATGGATGGAACCCAGATAAAAAGACTTGAAATTCTCAAAAATAGCGAGGATGCAGAATGACTCTTTCTTTAGCAATTTTATTTATATTGATCTCAGGATGGTTTACAGGTTTGGAAATTGCTCTACTTCAAACTGACAAAGTTGAATTATCAAACAACACCAAAGAAGATTCTGGCTTTAAGAATTTGTTCGACTGGATGTCCAATTCTTCTAAATTGTTTACAACAATATTGTTAAGTATTAATTTTTCAAATCAGATTGCTGCTGCAATTTTTTCTTACTTTATTTATGTCAATCTTTTAACGGATGAAAGAGTCTATTTAAACTTGATATTCACAGTAGTGATATTAATTTTTGCTGAAGGTCTTCCAAAAATGTGGGCTATCCGCAGTTCAAATGTTTTTATTAAAGGCGCTAATGCAAGTTTGAAAGTTTCTAATTATTTATTAGCACCTTTTATAACCTTCTTCTCCTTTCTGCCTAAAAGAATGAAAATGGATTCAAAAGGCTTGATCCGGGTTTATAAAATTCAAAGAAAAGAAATTATCAATATTACAGACAGAGCAATGGAAGAAAAAATTATGACTGATGAGGTTAAAAGGATACGAGGAGTTTTATCGCTTGGTGAAAAAACTGTTAGATCATGCATTGTTCCCAAAGATGAAATCACCGTTCTTGGTCCTGATATGAAATTGGATGATGTTGTAGATGTGATTAAAAAAACTGGACACAGCAGAATACCATTTTGTTTTAATGATTTAGATGATTCAAGGACTTACCTACATGCTAAATCGTTATTTAAATTGAAAAAAGAAGAAGATTGGAAAACAGTTTTAAAACCACTTGTACGTTTGAAAAGTAATACTTATTTGGATGACGCAATGGATTCAATGAAGAAGGGTGGTGGAATTGCCATAGTGGAAACAAAGACACAAACCTTAGGTGTTGTTTTTCTTGAGGATATACTTGAATTTGCCGTTGGTAAAACTGCTGATGAGTATGATGAGAAACTGAATTGAAGCAAAGTATCATTATTCATGCTGGTGCTGGCAATCACAGAGCTTCATTAAAGGATGTAGATCGTATTGTTAAACTCGCAGTTGAAGAAGGGTTCAAGCAAAAAAAAAATGGTGCTTTAGACATGTCTGTTAAAGCTGTTGAGGTTATGGAAAGTTCAGGATTTTTAAATTCAGGATCAGGGAGTGTTAGGCAGGATGACGGAAAAGTCAGGATGGATGGATCGATTGCATTAAGCAATGGTGCAGTTTCTTCTGTTTTAGGCTTGCCAGGATGTTGGAATGTTTCACTTATTTGTAAAACATTGTTAAGTTCAAAGAATCCAATGATGTGCGGAAGGCAATTGAAACATAAATTACAACATTTAGGTTTTAATGAACTTGAACCTGATTTGGAATCATACAGAGAGTGGTTTAACCTTGGTCAAAATTCACCTGGAACTGTTGGAGCTGTAGCTTTTGATGGCGATACATTATGTGCTGTTACAACAACAGGTGGTAGATCTGGAGTAGAAGCTGGAAGAATAGGTGATAGTGGTATCATTGGCTCAGGATCATCAGCAAATTCAATTGGTGCTGTTTCATGCACTGGTATAGGGGAAGCAATAGTCAGATCAAGATTGTCAGATTATGCTTTGAGGTTAATGGATAGTATGAATCCAATGAAAGCTTGTCAAGAATCAATAAAAAAATTAGAACAGGATATTTTTGATGAGGGTATTGGTGGTTTAATTGCAATAAATAATAAAGGTGAAATTGGTTGGGCTTTCAACACTCAGGAAATGCCTATTGGATTCAAATAGAATTTAATGGTATGAACACAGAATTAATTTTCATTATTGTTTTTGCATGTTTTGGAAGTTTTTTAAATGTTGTTATACATCGATATTACTCAAAAGAAAGTGTAATTTTCGGTTCATCTCATTGTCCTAAATGTAAATACAAAATAAAATGGTTTGACAATATTCCAATAGTTTCTTGGCTTTTTCTTCAAGGTAGATGTAGAGCTTGCAAAAAGCCTATATCTTTTATTTATCCAATAGTGGAGATTTTATGTGCTTTTATAGGTTATTCTTTGTTTTTCTCTGCAGATCATTTTTTTATTTCAGGTTATAAGCATGATTGGAGCTTATCAATTGCGTTATTATCTTTTTTTGTTTTTTGTGGATTTTTGGTCATTACTTTTATAGATTTGAAATCAAAAATAATTCCTCATAGGTTTTTAATATTTTCAGGTCTGAATGTATTTTTTATTCATTTTCTTACCGGGAATAAAAGTGATTCGTTTATGGATGGCTTGATTGGAATGTTTACCTTGGCTGTATCTCTTGCAGGTGTTTTATGGATTGGAAGCTTGATGTTGAAAAGAGATGCAATGGGTTGGGGTGATGTGAAGATGGCGCTTGTCATAGGTTTTTTGTTAGGTTTGAATTTTGGGTATGTTGCTATCTTTACAGCAATTTTCACAGGAGCTGTTTTTGGATTGTTGATGATGGCTTCTAAAAAAATGAAAAATCAAAATTATAGAAATTTAGAAATGCCATTTGGCCCTTTTCTAGCTTTAGGAACATACTTAACTTTTCTTTATGGCCCAAAATTAATTAATGATTTTTTTTCTATCCTGTCTTAAATACTTACGTATTTAAAAAATATCATGTTTTGAAAATATGCTTTATACTTTATAGGTTTGAATGAATTTGATTCAAATGTAAAAAAATGAAAAAGTTTAATAGTCGAATCAAAAAAGGCTTTACGCTTGCTGAAATGCTTGTTGTGCTTGCGATTGTTGGCATACTGATAACAATCAGCCTTCCAGCAGTTGCCCAAGGTAACCATAGAAGAAAATTTGATTCTTATTCAACAAAAATATTAGGTGATTTAAGGTGGGCCTTTAATGAATCAAGCGCAAAAGGTGAAGAGTTGGTTCTTGAGATTGTTGGCTTTTATCACAATCAGACAAACACAGGACACCCCTTTCCATTAGAAGATGTAATAAGGGTTTGGAAAAAGAAAGATTGGGAAAAATATTTAGATCTTTCAATGCATAAAAGTCCAAATAGTAATTTTGATCTTGAATTTGCAGCTCCTTACTTGGTTTATGACCTTTCTGAAAGTTCTAATTTAAATGAAAATAGCTGTTTCTTGGATGGTACTGATGCAGCTTCTAATCTTGTCGATTGTGACTATGTTATCAGCGAGGATGAGCTCCCAGTTCCTCTGAGGGAATATGTTAAAGAGGATTACAAGGATCCTCCTATGTTGCTTGAGTTGCCTGAATATCAAGCTGTTTTAACAAGTAAAAAATTTAAAAGAATTAGGAATATACCTAGGGAAATTGATTTAATTGCCCCATTTGTAGATCAGTCTTTTTACGATGGTAGCGGTTTGGTAGATTATGAGAATTTGATTTCTTATGCAGTCATAAGACCTGAAGGCAATGCAGAAAGTTCTACAGGTGTTTTAACTTTTGCTTTCATGTTGAAGCCAGAGTATTTCACTGAAAGAATTTTGAGCCTTGCAAACAATAAAACTGAAAATTCATCACGTTTCAAGTGTGCAATGGAGGCAAATTTACAGAGCAAGTCCAATGGTAGGACCGTACAATTAATGCTTTCTAGTGGGGGGGTCAGAATCACAGAGGCATCTCCAACTGAATACATGGATCCAAATAGGGAATCTTCATGTAATACTTCAATTCCAGATGCAGAGTGGTCTTTAGATTTTGACAGGGGAACAGGTTGGAAATGAAATTTAAAAAAGGTTTCACGCTTGTTGAGCTCCTTGTAGGGATAAGCATTTTGATTTTGGTTCTATTGCCTGTCCTTACAGCAATTGGACGAACTGTTAACAGAAGTGAGCAGAGCCAATCGATGAATCAAGCATTAAACCTTGCTGAAGAGCGCATCAGTTCTTTAGAGGCTCATCTGAGTTCAGCTTGGTATCCAGGTGGTATACCTTTTGATTTTGAAGGCGGAAGCACGTTAACTGATGATCCTGTTGACATTGCAAATGACCCTGAGTTAAATGAATATCTTCCAGGAAACTGGTTTAGGGGACAGCAAGAAAATCAAAGAGGCGAGATCGCGCTTTACATGGAGCCTTCTTATTATGGGTGTGATAACCAGAATGCCATTGGATCTGAAGATGAAGATAGATATCTTAATGACAATATGCATATTTGCATTAATCCTTATAATCCAAACAATTTGACAAATGAAGATGGGGTTGATTTGTCCAATGAAAAATATAGAGTTGCGATGGCTTTATTTGCAGCAAGGATGGATCCAATTGATGCTTTAGGTATATACATGCCTGAGCTGCATCCGGAATCATTCAGATTTAACAATTCAGATACTTGCAATACTAATTTTGATGGGGATTGCCCAAGAATCGATGGAATAGAGGATTTTGGAGAAATTGTAGATAAGGCATTTTTCGAAGAATCTTCTGACTTCACTTGTTTTGGCGCTATTGATGGTCATGTTGGGAGAAATTGGTTTGATTTTGGTTATATTGCATCACCTTTTGATAATGAATCATTTTCTGACAATATTGCCTGGCCAAATTATTTAAGCTATTGGAGGATGATTGCTGCTGCTGGGGTTACCAGAGCAAATCCAGATCCCACAGATGATAACAGGAATGAATGTGCCTTGAATCCAAATCAATCTGTGTCTGAAATTTCATCAAAAATTGCTAATTCCTTGGGAACTTTTCAGAAGTTCAGGCGTGAAACACAGATCTCAACTGTTTATTTTCCTGGTGGAGGAAGAGATTTAACTGAGGTTATCGATCCTCAGGATGCGAGATACTATAGATCTTCAGAAGGTGTTTTGGGAAGATTAGTTCGAGTCTCGGTTGTTTGGAGAGCAGGAGAGGGTTGCTCTTCAAATAATAATCCTTCTAGCCAAGGTTTGTTTTCAAGATGTTCTGATCCAATTGCAAGTATACGTAGGCAATTGAGTTTAAGTGATTCAAATATTAATTTAAGAAGTAAAGTTTCATTAAACAAAGGTGTAGAGCTTAGAAAGTTTATACCTGATCCAGACCAGGATCCTTGTGACAGCATGTTGCAATTACTTGGTCCTTTAGGAGAGAAAACAAGCAGGTTGTCAGGAGCTTTGCATGATGGAGATCCGACAAATGCTTCAAATGTATTTGAAGAATGTTGGTATAAGGATTCATAAATGGAGGTTGTAAAAATGAAAAAAGGTTTTACATTGACTGAATTATTGGTCGTAATAGTAATTATTGGGATTCTGATTACATTAGTGGTCCCAAGTGTTACAAAAGCAAGAAATAAAGCTAAGGAAGCTCAGGTTAAAGCAGGTATTCATGATATTGAAGTTGCTTTAAGCTCTTTCTCTGCTGGAAATTCTGGATGGTATCCTGGTGTTGGATACGATCCAAGCGGTACACAATCATTGCAATCAAGCATGTTGGGCATTGCAGGAAGATCCGGAATATCAATTCCTGATGGTGGGGAAATCATTTCAAGTGGTGTTGTAGGAGGGAGAATGGATTGCATGGTTGATCCTAGAAAATGCGGAAGTGAAACCCCTAGTGAAAATAAATATTTAGATGATTATTGGAGATGGGACAGGCTTTATTTAGAAGGTGTTTTAGATGAGTATCCAACAAACCCCTTTAGCAGTGCTAAAGCTGGAAATTCAAGTGTAAAAAGAGGTATGCATAATATATTTGTAGTTTCAGTTTTGCCAGTTTCCGGTACAGGTGGGCCAGATTTCATCGGTACATGTTTATCTAAGCCAGCTGGAGAGGCTGAAGCGTTTGCTGGCGGTGGAAATTGGTACAGTTATGAAAATTACAACACTGTTAACGGAAGATTGTCTTATGGTTGGGATGATGCAAGTACTTCAACGCCTGCTGTTTGTAATGCTGTTACGGGTGATGATAATAACTCCTGGGAAGAGACACCCACTCTTTACCCTAGAGGTGATTTTGCATACATACCTTTAGATTCTGTTGATAAGCGAATGTTCACAGATTCAAGTGGTAATTTGGCTAATGGTGAATATATGGCTTTTGTTGAAAATTATTGGATTATTGGATATGGAGCAGAATCTGCTTGGAAATCAGATATTTTCAATGTTGATTCTCTTGCTTCAGGAAATAATTGTGGCTTGAAGTTCCAGCAACCTTTAGGTAGGATTGACCCTGCTTCAACCGCATCTTTTTTAAACTGTACGCCAACTGAATATGAGAACAGAGTTCTCGAAGCCTTAAGAGGTGCAATTTTATTGCAGGGAACTGCATATACAGAGCAGGCTTTTAGCGAGTAATTTATGATTTTTTACAGTAAAAGATCAGGTTTCACGATGACTGAATTATTAGTATCCATAGCGATACTTGTTGTCGTGATGACACTTTTGCTGACAGTTATAGAGTCAACTTTTAAAACTTTAAGAGTGGTTACTGGTGAGTCAAATGCTTCTAATCGTGCCAGAATTGCAATGGATCAAATCGTTGCAGAATTGAGCAATGTTGATGATATGGGTTTTGTTGATTTTCATATTCCTAGAATCAAAAAATCAAGATCTCAATATGTTGCTGGTTTACAAAATGCTGCAAGTGCTGGATGTGACATTTATTTAGAATTACATCCTAGCGATACAGCTTTTAGAAATGTTCCGTACCCAGATTCAACTCTTTTTAACCAGGATCTAAATTACAACTGCTACATTGAACCTTGGGAAGTGATGGATCCAGATCCAACATGGACTTCAAGATTCTCTGAAGGGGGTGGAAGCTCTGATGCTCCTGCTTATTGCAATCAGTATTTAGCACCTGGTGTTTTGGCAATGGAGTCATCTTCAGGTCTTTCTTGCAATGGAGGATCTTGTCGAATCGGGTTGAATGACAGGAATCTTAATCCTGATGATCGTATGGCTGCAAATGATCCTTTTGAAAGTTGGAGGTCTGAAGTAGACCAATTGAAACCTTCATGGAGTGAGCTTTTTGGTCAAATGTGTCAAGAAGACATTGATGCAAGTGGATTTATTACAACTCATAATTTAACACCTTATATAACTTCTAGGGAGGATCTAGATGGCAATGGCACAATTAATGGACAAGAAGAGTTTTTAAGGACGATTGTTTTTAAAACCAAAAGTCCAACATACTCTTCAAATGCAGCTTCAAACACTCCTAATCTAGCTGGTGCATTAAATTCCAATAATAGTGTCGAACAGCTTTCACATAGAGTTGTAACTTTTGCTCACACATGGAAAGAAAAAGCCTTTTCCATACCATTAACGGATAGTTTTGATGGGGGTTGTAACCCTTCTAACTATTCTCATCTTTCTTCTGATTTTGTCTTATACAAAAGAGAATCTAATTTTTATTCCGATCCTATCTTGAATATGGATCTTGATAGAGATGGCAATCCTAGTGAAGAAATTGAGGATGAATGTTTGAGAACAGTGGAAACCCCTGTTACTGATGGGGTTGTAGATGTAAGGTTTAAATTAATTGATTCTAGAGGTGATGAAATCAATGCAGGTAACCAGTATTATTATTGGTTTGACAGGGATCCTAGTGACAACAATCCTATTAGCCCTCCTATCACAGCATTGGATGCGGTTAGAGCAATTGAAGTTTATATCTTGACTGCAAGTGATGATGTGATTTCAGTATTAAGAAGTTCTATGGATGATGGCAAACTTTTCAGCATTACAAGTGGCAACCCTGGTGAGTTAGCACGATTGAATTTCTTGAGGATACAGAGTTTGCAACCTGAAATTTACAATCCAAATAATTTTGTTCAACTGAGGAGAAAGGTCAACCTCTATGAATAATTCAAGAAAATCTGGTGTAGCTTTAGTTACTGTTTTGATTTTTCTTGCATTGGTTTTACCTGCATTAGTTATTATTTTAAGTTTTGCAAGAAATGAAATAGAGTTTGGTTCTCTTGATTGGGAAAGAAAACAATCTGATCAAATGAGTAAATCAGGTTTGGACATAGCTGAAAATATGCTTAATACTGGTTTTGCATCATTGAACCAACCAATATTTAGATTCCCAATGGATAAGGATCAAAATGGTACTTTGGATGATATTGATGGCGATTTAACCTTAGACGAATGGGCTTATGCTTTTCCTTTTTCTACAATTAGCCACCTTTCATCACCATGGATCAAGTATCCCGTATTATCAAATGAAACTTGGTTTTCTAGAGATTTAGTTAGTCTTTCTGGTTTTTCAACAGCTCAATTGAACAGACCTGCGGGAAGCTTGCCGGTTTACCCACTTTTCAAAGACAAGAATAACACTGGTTTTGTTGATTATTCTTCCTATGAGCATTCAGAATATGATTATTTCGATCCATCATTTGGTTGTGCTGAAAATACAACATCTTCCTGGGAGCCTAAGCCATGTTTGATAATGTCTTTTATCCCATTTGGGAAAAAAACAGAAACATCACCAGTTCCTTCGGCAACTTTAGACATCAACAATTCTGATTTTATGTGGAATGGAAATCCTTATAGTTCAAACAATTCTTACAATCCTGCCCAGTTAAGAAATCAAACTTTTGTATCTGATTGGAGTTATAACCATGCTATTACTGGAGACAGAGATAAAACTACTGCTCATATTCCATCAAATTTTCCATCATTGGGTTCTGAGATATTTAACCCTTATGCAGATAGACTGAAAGCACAACTTTCAAACTGTAACCCGAGTCAGGATGAATTTTTTGTAAGGGATTTATTTTTAAGTTCCTCAGGCATGACTTACCCTTTGCAGTTAGATAAATCTTATGAAAACGAAACAGAATCAAGGGTTAATTTTGGATTACCTAATATGCCTGATTCCTATGTTATGTTTGATCCAAGAACATGTATGCCTTTGTATGCTTCACAAGCAAAGGATGTTGATGGTGGGTATGAGGTTGTTGTTTCAGATGAAGGGGCAAGGTTTCCCTTGTATGGTTTCTTGCACAATCCCGATGATCCGTCTTTTAATAACCCAATGCTTCTTGAGTCTGTCAATGGCTTGGGAGGTAATTTTACCATTGTAGATGAAACCAGTTTTATACCAAGGATGACTGGTTCAAATGTAGATGAAAAAGGGGAATTTGCACATCTTGCTCAAAGGGGGATAGTTTCTTTATTAGCACCTTTTCATAGAAATGATTACAACACTGGTCATGCTGCAGCAATGATTTCATACATAGGCTTTAATGATGTTGGAGATATATCATCATTACCTGATGCTGTATGCCCAAAAGGCAATTGTCCAGATGGGGAAAGGTTTGGTTTAGGTTTTGAGAAACCTTTAAATTGGCCTGAAGGGTTAAAGGATATACTTGATGTTGACGGTATAAAACTTAGGGATGGTTTGGATTCAAGTTTTAAAATCAATGATAAGAACTGGAAAGACATTCAAGCTAGGGTTTCCCTGCATTCAACTCCTCAGGAAAGATCGACCATTAACATACAGGGAAACGCTCTAAACGATCCAAGATTTATCTTTTATCCATTTATTGATTCCAGAGCGACTCCTGAGATGGAGGATCCTGTTTTAAGGTGCAGGGATTCAGATTCTGATGATTTTTGTCGTTCAAATTCTGGTTTGTTTAAGGTTGATTTATGGCAAACGCCAACCAGTTGGCCAACCGGATCCTCTTCAGATCCAGTTTCAAATGTTTTATCTACATCTATCAATATGGATTCTGCGGATTGGGTTTCAAGCGGTTGTTCTTCAAGGTTTCAAAACATAGGCGATATAAATGATTATTTTTCATTACTGGGTAGAGGAAATGCACCTGCGGGATTTTCATCATCAGATTTAAGGCATTCTGTTTGGCCAGAAGAGTTTTATTGGTTTATTAATTGTTTTTGGAAAAGTGATATTAGGAATGAGTTAGTAGATAAAAAAGATGAAATAGAAGCAGTTTTAAGGGAATTCTTTCATCAAAATGGATCTTTGAAGAATATATGGAGAACAGATCCATTTGATGATTTTCCCGACTTGATATCTGAGAAAATTGTTGGCCATTGGGCTGCATGGCAATATTTTTATCGATATTTTGATGATGAGGATGATTGTAGGGATATTTCTCCAGAATTCAATCTTGATGATTCATCTTCAATTACAACAAATGTTGGCAACCCGCAAGTTTTGCTTGCAGAAAGGCATGCAAGATATCATGGTCCAGCCGATTTAGGAATGCCTATTGGAAATGTTAGGGATATGCTTGGGTCAACTTTGATACCCTATCCGGAAATGAACGGTCCTTTTTGGGATCCTGGAAATGTCGGTTCTAACTCGAATCCAGGTTGTGGTCTTACATCTCTCGACGGTGATGATTTTCCAGATATGACAACGAACATTCCAATACAACATTCAGGAGGAGTGGTTGCTAACGTTAATGTCAATATTGAGAAATTGAATGTCATGCCCGCTGTCTGGATTCCCAATAGTAGACCGTCTTTCTATAGTGAGGACCCACCTTATGATGATTTTGATTTTGGAGCTAGTGAACCTGTTTCTGGTTGGCCAATTTACGATCCCTTGGGCTTTGACAGCAGGAATAAGGGTTTGGGTAACTCAAATCAATCTTTTATAAACAGAAGAGATGATTCGCTTATCTTGCACCTGATTAGCTCTGTTGCGTTTTTTGATAGTCCTTATGCAACTTATTTTGATGATCCGCACATAAACGAACCCTGCTTAGTTTCAGATGATTTTTTTGATCCGATAGTGGGTGCTTCAAATGGTACTACTGATCCTTGGGACAATGTATTAGGAGCAGGAGGATCTTTAACTACTATGGACCTCAATGCAACCTTTGGCGGTTGGTGGGAGGCTGATGGCAGGAATATAGGTTCTTTTGATGACAGTGATTGCAATATTGATGATCCAACCACAGATATTGGCTTTACACCTCTTGAATGGAGACCTTTAAAAACTAGAGGAAGAGTGAACATAAACACAGCTGCGTTTGATGTTTTGCATGCAGCTTTTGCCAAGGTGTGTGATTTTAATAATGGTATAGGCATTGACATTTTCAATAATTCTTGTGGATCTTTGCCATCAGTAATTGCATCAATCTTGAACTATCGCGAATATTACTATTCTGATCCAAATCAGCCCTTTGATGATATAAGTTCCCATGGGACTTTGTTTTCATGGTTGCCTAATGGAGTGGCTTTATACGGCGGAAGTTTTATTGAGCAGTTTTTCAATGATATAAATTTATACACAACTGGTGATTGCAGAAACGGAAGTTCTAACGGTACCAGCTGTGCTCTTCAGAATACAGATGACATATTATGGGATTGGCATACTGGAGAATGGAGTAATAATGGCTTGAATAAGATTCCTTTCAGAACAATAACCCAGTTGTTAGATCTTTCAGATGGTGTAGATCCAAGAAACTTAAACTTGAGCTCAAGAAGACTCTTGTCTGTCGATGATATAGCAAACAACAGCAATGGTGCTATTGCCGTTTTAGCAAGAATAGATCAGGATTTTTCAGTATTCAGCCAGGGTTACAGAATTGAAAGCATGGGTAGTTATGGTAGAGCAAATAGCACTCTATTCAAAATCTTGGGTTTAGATGGAAACTTAAACCTTACAGTTTTTGAAGAAGAAAAGTCTGGAGGAACGGATGATTCCTTCGGTTTATATTTTGGAAGTTATTACAAATGAAAAACATTGACTTTTCTTCACTAAAAAGGTACGATTGTGGGGTTGTAATTTATTTAATATGAAAGCAATTTTTAACAAAAAAATATTCTTCGCCAATTAAGGGGGCAATTTATTATGAAAATAAAACTATTTTTATTAACTTTAATTTTTTCAATTTTCACTTCAGGGCTTAACGCTTCTTATCTGGAAGATAAGACTGCTGTCCGTTGGACAATATCTGAAGATGAAACTTTTATCACTCTTTTTGTGGACACTCCAGTTGCTGTCACACATAAAAATGAAGTGTATCCAACAAGGCTTGTTTTTAACATTCCTGGTGGTTACATGGACGAAGGAGAAGATGAAAAAACAATACAGTGGAACGGAGCTGAAAAGAGTTTTGTAAAAGAAATCAAAGCCGTTTCTATAGATCCAAAGTTTGAGGACTCCTTTTTAAGGTTGGTTTTTACTTTTGGGATAAGGGTTCCAATAAGCACAGAGCTTGGTGAAGATTATCAATATTACAGAATTTCTCCTACAAGATACGCTTTTGTTCTAAATAAAAATAGATTGAACTGCAAGCATGAAAATTATTTAGCTGCACAACAGGATAGGGAAAATGAAATTGTTGAATGTGAATTAGTTGTTTTTCCTGAGTCGGCACCTGAAGCTAGAGAAAATGTAAGGATATGGACTGATGTTTCAGGATCTCCACAGGATGTTGTCAATGAATTGGCAGACAAAGCAGGATTGAAGGTTGATTTTGATGCAGCTTTTTCTGATGCTGAAAATTGGACACTTACAGCAGAAGGTGGAACATTAGGTGAACTACTTTCCTCTTTAGAACAGGAAGAAGGTATAGTTTGGAATATTTCTGAAGGTGTTTTGACAATTTCTGATAATTCTGAATTATTAATGGCTCAAGCAGAGGCTGCAAGGATCGCTGCTGAGGAAGAGGCTGCTCGAATAGC
>CEVA01072930.1_pt1 | contig 87855 bp, 78 predicted proteins | sample 361521 | NCBI WGS metagenome assembly CEVA01 (sample SAMEA2622823, study PRJEB7988) | marine metagenome | isolation source: saline water (ENVO:00002010), including | reverse complement strand
TGACGACAGTCGAGTAGCCGCCAGAGAAACAAGAATCCCAAACTTTTCATTCAGGACTGAAGCCTCGCCTGAAACGAAGTGAGAAAGCGGGGAGCAGTCACATATAATAATATAGCAAATAAATAAAAAAATGAAAAAGTAATGTTATTTGATAACCCTATCAACGATAAAACGACCACTTTTATTTCTGCTCATGATTCATTAATTGATGATTTCTTAGAATTTACAGACAACTCAGGTCTAAAGGCAACAGAACTTTATTTGGAAAGCTTGATTCTTAATTAGTCGCTATCTAATTCTTTTAAATATAAGAAGACACCCAAGACAACACTTTTCATTTTATTGTAATCTAATTTATCATATGTATCTTCTTTTGTATGATAATTTTTATTTCTATAATAAGCAGTGTTTGTAACCATAAGTGCAGGAATATTTTCAGACCAATAGCTTCTATGGTCTGATTGTGTGATGCCAGGGAGTTGTTTAGGAGCATTAATAGAATACGCAGGTAAATCAGTATACTTATTGATAATTCTTTTCAAATGAACAGCATTGTTGTTTTTAAATTGATCAATTATAGCAATAAAATTACCTTTACTTGGATAGGCAAATTTTAATGCTGGCATAGGATAATCTTGTGAGTTATCTTTGTCACTATAATAGCCAATCATTTCTAATGATATCATTAATTCAATGTTTAAATCTTTCACAGATTGAGCGTGAATATATGATCCCATATGTTTAGTAGCAAAAAATGGTGGTTCTTCCAATGAATAAGCGACTAAATGTATTTGTTTATTGAATGATTTATTTTTCAATAATTTAGCGAGTTCTAAAACCCCAGAGACACCACTGGAATTATCATCAGCACCAGGGAATTTAGAAAAACCATCATAGTGAGCACCGACGATAATAATATCTTTTGACTTAAGATTTCCAAATTTACCAACAATGTTAAAATAACTTTTTATACCATGATTAAAAAATTGAAGAGAAACCTCTTTTGAATATTTTTCCAGCTCTTTTTTTACATACATTCCACTTTTTTTTAAGTTAAGTGGATGATTTGCATCTCTTGGTGCATATGTCTCACTGAGAGCATAGACATGTTTTTCTAGATTATCTACACTGATTTCATTAGAATAGGCAGATTCTTCTTTTGTGACAGGAAGAGGTCTTGCGATAAAACAATAAACGGTGAAAAACATTAAAAATACCCCAAAAGACACTCTTAATAATGATTTTAATATTTTCATAACATCTCCAAATATACATAATATAATATAGATTAATATATAAAAATAAAAAAACAAAAAATAAAAAAGCCCCTGAAAGGAGCTTTTCATTAAAGAAAAGAAAAATTTTATACAATTTATATTAAAAAACAAATTAATTAACAATTATAACAATCACCAATCAAATCTAAATCGAATAGAATTCTGACTACGAGCAGGGTGGCTTTTTGTTAATGTATCAATTAAAAGAATGTGTGACCAGTAGTATCTACTCCAACTAGATAAATCAAAGAAATTAGATAGAGTAAGAGTAGAGCCTTTTTTTACATTTCTATATTTTTTAAGAAGCTCTAACCAAAAATCGTGGTCAAAAGAAGTTTTTTCAGACGTTCTTTGAGAATAGTTTTTTTTATCCTGAATAATCATAAAAACTTCTTTTTCTTTTTCAGTAAAATTAGAAATATTCTTATTGAAAAAATCATGTTGATCTATTTCTGGGTATTCTAGTGATAAGAATTCATTTTCATTAAAGGGAGTTTTAACAGAAACAGTGGTAATATTTCTATAATTTTGCAACCCGAAGATTTCCTCAATATCCTTCATAAGTTGAGTAAAACAAATACAGTCAATATCCTCATGCAAAGGAACTTCATATCTATTTGCAAGTACTCGTCCACTAAAAATATTCCTTCCTTGATTACTTAATGATTGCAAATAATCGGTTAAATTAGATTCAGTATTTCCAAGACCTTTAACAACAGATTTCGTTGTTGCAAATGGGATAAAATTATTGTAACCTAATGTTTGGCAGTTATGCATCGCTATTTTTTCAACATCTGCTTTAACACTAGATTCAACAGAATCCTCGTTCAATGATTCCAAAGGCATACAATGACTACAACTTTCACATTGTATATAGCCACCATTTTTATCAAAAATGGCTTCAGTTCTATCATGAATATGATTGCAAGAATCACATTTAAAATCAACATACTCTTTATATTTATAACAACTCATTCAATTATTTTCCTCATATTATTTAGACGATATAGTATCATATTTTCAATATAAAAATCAATACTAAAATGAAAAACAACAATTATAAAATAAACAATATAAAAAAACATTTGAAAAAAAAATAAAATTAAGTTAGAATAACGTTATCTATAAAATAAGAGGAACAAAAAATGATCAAAAAAGCGATTTTAATAGCAATGGCAAGTTTATTATCTTTTTCGTCAAATGCTTATACAGTAACAAAATGCGACGAAATAAAAACAGAAACTTTGGCACGAGGAACAAATCATTTAAATGGATTAAGATTTGAATTAGTAGAGCCAGAGAGAGTTTGGATAACTTCTATTGAATTTGAGGAGTTATACAATAGTTATGCCCGATTTTCAGATAAAAAATCAAAAAGAATGTTAGACGTAAAAGAACTTGAAGATGGAACAGTGATTTTTTACACAGATAAACCAAGGTATGGAGCTTTAAGGGCAGGTATGGAAGTAATTATGAAACCACAAGGAGATGATCTTTATAAATTAACAATGGCATACGCTTCACGTGGTGAAGGAAAATTGCCAAATCAAACAACTATATTTGAAGATTATCTAGAAATCGGAAAAAAACGCCCTGACGGAACAACTGATAAATATGTTATCCTAAAACTTGATCCAAAATCAAAAGAGAAAAGAGATAATTTCAAGTGTACTAAATAAACTTAGAAATCAACAACAAAAAAAGAGACTTTTGTAAGTCTCTTTTTTTTCTTGATAAAAAAATAAAAAAAGCTATAATATTTGAAAGTTGAAACTAAAAGGAATTATGATGTCAAAAAAAGAAAAAAAGATAAAAGTTAGATACAAAGGTCTCTTTTCTGGCTTAATTATTTTTGGTTCTTGTTTCTTGCTCTATCAAGAAACTTCTTATCTTGCAAAAGTAAATATAGTTCAAGCTTACGTGACAATGATAGTAATATTAGGTTTATTAATTTGTTCTTTTGCAATTTTCATAGCTCTATATGAAAAAAAAGGCAACAAGCACAATTTAAAGAAAAGAAAAAAAGGCGAGGTTGAAATTACTTATTTAGAATATATCCTATCAGAAGAAAATAAGGAATTGTTCAATGAAGTAATGGAAGCAAATGATGGGAAGTTTGTTAATAACGATTCTTTACTAAAAAAAGCTTTTGATTCAGAATTTAAAAAGAACAGAAATAAAGAACAATTCTTCAATGATTCATATTTATTTTATGTAAAAGAAAATACAGGAATATTTTTAAATGAGAAAAGAGGTATATTCTTCGCAAAAATAAAAGACAATGACTCTCTTTTTATTTTGGGAACCAATCCTTTTAATTATTTACATAATTTAGTAAAAATAGAAGACTTGGGTATACAAGAAAGGGAAGATTGCTCTTTAGAGGTTTATTATGAATTAATAGAAAAAAAATATCAAATTGATTCAAAAGAAAAATCACCAGAAGAATTACAAGAATTAATACCAGAATTAAAAGGTAAGGTAAATTCAACAGAAGAAAGTATTCCCCTTAAAATATTAAATAAATTTAAGTTTAAAAAAATAGAAAAATAAAAAGATTCTTCTATTAAAAAAATATTGATCTTTAAAAATTAAATTTCTGCTTTCTTTTTAAATCCTATTCTTTGTTTTAATTCTTTTTCTACTTTTTTTATGAAATAATCATATTTCCAGAGATCTTTTTTATTTGTACTTGTATAACTAAAACCATTTTCTATTTCTTCTTTATCACTTATAATTTTTTCATTAAGTTTTTTTAAAAAAGAAGTATTTTCATTTAATAAAAGATTTAGTTCTTTTTCTTTGAAAATAGTCATTTCGGCTTCACTTGTGTAGTTTGAATAATCATAAGATAAAGCAAAACTTAAAAATTTGATTTTAAAATTTTCATCTTCATTTTTTAAAACTTCATTATAATAATTGCTATTTTTTAAAGATAAATCTTTATCTTTAAATCTGTTTTCAATAAAATTATGAAAAACATTTTCTTCGGGATACATTTTTTTTAAACCATATAAAGTATCAAAAGAAAATTGTCTAAGATTATTTAAGAGCATGCTGTTCTTATAAACAGAGTTATCTAATTTATTTTGAACTTCATTTATTTTACCGACAAAGAAGCCTTTAAAATCGTATTTTCTTTCATTTATTGTATTAAATAAAGATTCATGATTGCTTTCATTTCTATCTTTATTAAAATAAGAAGAACTAAGCAAATATGTTTTTTTAATTAAATCATCATTAAAATGGTCAAATAAATCTGTATTTGAAGCTAATGCCAATACTCTTGAATTAGTTAATTCTAAATATGAACTATTTAAATTTATCTTTTTTAATAATTTAGGAATATTAGTTTCATACTCACTATCTTTTTTAATATAATTAAAAGCTTCTTTTGAGTTTTCTAGCGGTGTATTATTTAATACAAAAAAACTTGTATTTAAACCTAAATTTTCTACATTATCAAAAATCATATTTTGATAATGTGGATCTAAACTAAAAAATGAGTCATTAAAAAATATTTCTTGTCCAAGTCCAGTTTTATTTATTATTTTGTCAGCAACGTCTAAAATTTTATCTAAACTCTCTCCACGATCAATAGTGAGCTTTTTATATAAGCAGTAAGCATAAAACTCAGCTTGATCGTTTTCATTATGTTTAGAGAATGATTCTGCAATTTCGTCCGAATCCCAGTCTTCTGTGTGTATAAACTTCATTATATTTAGGAAATCTTTATTTGAATACATTTGAATACTTCTAACTGGATATCCTAGCTCCATTAATCTATCAATACTTTCATCGTGATCAGGACTTTCATCATAACTTATATAAAATTCTTCATTGTCGTCTAGAAATTCATTATTTTTTTTAATAAATTTAATTAAAAAGTCTTGATTTTTAAAAGAATCATAAACATCTAAATAATCAACTATTTCTTCAATGTTCATTTTTGAAAAACGATAATTATCAAAGTGTTCTAAAGCATAATCTAGCGCACGATCATCATTTTTAAAATATCCGTCAACAATCTTACCATCAAAATCTGAAACAATAGCGACCTGTGATTCTTTACTACCTGCTGGTTTATTAAAATCATAGAGATTAAAGAATCGATATCCTTCTGAACGATACTCTTTATAATATTCTTCATCTCTTTTTATACACCACATATTGGAGCCATATTTTTCAACTTTATCGATACTTCCCATATCCAATAGAATAAGTTTATTATCAGAATCTATATTTATTATATCTTTTTCATTTATTTTATTTTTTAAATATTTTTCATAATCCCAAGAAATTAATTCTTCCACGATTTCCTTTACAGTGTCATAAAATTCTTCTTTACTTTTTCTAGAAAATGAAACCATTTTTTTACCAAGGTTTTCTCTCAACACTTCTTTTGAAATATTATTTTCAGCAAGAGATAAGAATAACTCGTCTAATTTTTCACTATCTAAATGTTTATATTTTGAAGTGATTATGTATTTTTTTAATTTTTTAGCTTCATTTTTTATAATAGCATTCGACATACTATCAGAAAACCTTTCAAAAGCTTTAAAGTTAACATCTTTTTCAAAGAAATCTTCAAAGTTAAGGTTCTCATTTTTCATTAACGATTTATAGTTTTTGTATTTTTCATAATCATTAAAAAATAACGAACTCTTTCCTTTGTTTTCATTGCAAAGTATTTGAATTATTTCTCTATGTTTTTTATTCTGTATATTGTTAAAATCCACAATTCTTCCTTACTTGATTCTATTTTTAATTATAACACAATTTTTCATTGAAAAAAGAACCAAAAAGCATTATAATAACAATTCATTTTGGAGAAAAAGATGGATATAAGAAAATTAATAAAGAAAAAAGCTTTGAACAGAATAAAAATAAGAAATGAACATAACGGACTGACCTATAGAATGGATAGTTCAGAGGGAATCAATGATATAGAAATAAAAAAATTAAAATCTGAAATATTAGATCAAATAGAATTTTATTATTATAATAAATTAATTGAAAATGACTTAATGAAAAGCATTCGTTTAAAAGAAAAAGATATGGTCTATTACAACATAATGGAAGATAAAAATTATGGTTACTTATATTCAATTCTTAGAAGATTTATAAAAAGAGACTTATCTGCGTCATTATTTTTAAAAGAAGAAAATAAAAAGCAATTAAAAGGCTTGGGAGGAAGACTTAGCGAACAAGCGATAGAAAACGCATTGTTTAGAGAGTTGTCTGACGTAGGGTTTTATCTTCATGAATTATCATGTGTCACTGCAAAAATAAGAGAAAAACTACCAGAATACAACGAACGTAATATACTTACTGATTCTATATATTGTTTTACTTTATATTTTACTTCTGCAAATGAAATTGCTTATGAAATGGTTATGAATGAGGTCGTATGACCTTATTCATTTTCTATATCATAAGATTTTTCTTTATTAACGATTTCTTTTTTCTTTGCGCTTAATTTCTCTATTTCTTTAGAATTTTTTTCAAATAAATCTTTTTTATGTTTTCTAGATTTAAAAAGAAAAGCAAGGAAAATATTAGATTCAAAAATTTTATTATGCTTTTTTATAGATGCTTTTGTTTCATTTCTATTTCTACTTATGAAAAAAATAGAGAACAATAGAAAGAAACTCCATATAATACCTTTAGATATTGTATATTTTTTTTCAAGTCTATCATTGTAATAAGAATCAGATTTAGTTTCATAGCCATTAAAAAAATTAAAAGTAAGTGTGTTATCGGATTTCGAATAATTAAAAGTCTGACCATTATATGGATCTTCGAACAAATTAGGCTTATGTCTAAACAAAAAATAATCTTCTTCTCCATGACTGTTATCAATGTCATTTTTATATTTTATTTTTTTATATTCTGCTGTGTTTAAAAAGGGAATTGATTTTGACATCAATGTTTTGTCTTGATAAATTGTTTTAACTTGACCACCAAGAACTAGCATACGTTCTTTACCAAATTGAAAACTATTGATTCGCTTACTATCAAATGGTGTTGTATAAAAAAGAAATCTTTTAGAAAAACCTTCATATTCTTTTGTGAAAACATGTCTTGTGACGTCTTGTGATCCATAAAAAGTATGATAAGAATAAAAATAACCAGAATCGCTATTTTTTTCTATATATTCTTCTCCTGATTTTGACAATAGATGGTACCCATTGTTTGAATATAAATTGTCATCAATAAAAAAATTAATATCTTCATTAACTTTATTAAAATCAACTACTGGCTCCAAGCCGTCAATAAAATCATAAATAGACTCTTTTTCTATACTTAAAAAAGAACTTAAAGAACAAGAAAAAATAAAAAAAACAAATATCTTTAAAAAAATTTTCATAAAATGAATTACCTACAAAATACAATAAAAAAACAAAAAATACACTGATATCAAACAAAAATCAACTTGTTTTTAAATGTTTTTTTTGGTAAAATAATTCGTTGATAGGAGAGAAAATGTCATCTAAGAAAAAATATGAGTTATTAAAGAAAAGATTAAATTTAATTATAGAAAATGAAACGTTGTTGCAAGAGGCGTCAAAATACAGAGAGCTTAATTTTAAAGTATTTAAGAAAGAAATCTTCGTAAAAGAGACAGGTAAAGATAATTGTTTAAGTTTCGGTCTAAATGTAATTTTTACTTTTATATTTTTATTTTCAGTATTTGAGACTATAATAGCTAATAATTCTTTTGATATGAAATTTATTTTTACATTATTATTTTTGGTTTTATCATATTTCGTTTTATCTTATTTATTAGAAGAAATAATCTCATTTTTAAAATTGAAAAAAATATCAAAACTGAATAGAAAGAACAAAAAATATATTTTTAAAAAGAGTAATTCAATAAAAAAAGACATAAAAAAAATAAAATATAATGAATTAAAAATAAAACGTTTAACAAAAGAGCTAAAAAAAGAAAAAACTCATTTAAGTGATACTTCGAAACATTTTTTAAATGATTTATTTAAAAACAACTTAACAAAAAAAGAAATTGAACAATTAAAACCTATTTATGAAACATTTATAGAGCCAGAAGAGTTAAATAATTTTTTACAAGAAATGAAAAAGGAAAAAACAATTGAAGATACCATTACATAAAGCAAAAGAAATGGACGAAGAATATGGTGTGGAAGCCTGTTTTTACAGAGAAGACGAAGATACTGTGATTCCAAAAGGTTGTTCTTATTCAGGTTCAGATATAATAAGTCACCCGAAAGGAGAATGTTTTCATTGTGATTATGAAAGAGTTCAAAAAGAGGAAGAAGAAAAAGGTCTAGACTGGTTAGATAAAACCGAGGTTTGGGATTATCATGATTACTGGCATGACAAATATGGAAAGGAGGCTTAAAGCCTCCTTTTTTTGACCATTTAAAAAAGTGTATTATAATAAAGATAATATAGGATAATAGAAAAGGATTTTTATGAAAAAAAGCATATTAGCTTTATCATTGATTGTTGCTTCAACAGCAATGGCACAAAACTTTCAAGTGATAATAACTAAAGAAAAAACAGATTATGAATCAGCAGTTTTTAACTGGGTTGACTCAGGTATTCAGTATACAAATTGGGTTGATACAGGTTCACCTTACAATTGTTTAAATTGGACTCCAGTATCAGATGAACAATTAATAGACTACCAACAAAACTCAACTTGCGACCAAGATCAAACAAGAAAAAAACAATATATGGAAGAAGATTTGTTCTCTGGTTCTAAAAGAGTTGCAAAAGAAGAAATAGAAAATCAAACAATTAGTTCAAATGAAACGAGAACAGTGAATGTAATACAAGAACCTGCTTATCAAGTGGGTAATAGTTTTAATTGTAGTTCTTGGACACCTGAATTAAATACGGTATTTTCAGGAACAGTCTTTGAACAAAATAGAGATTGTTCAGTAAATATGGAACAAGAATATAATCATAGTGTCTCAGGAAATAACATTCATAGTTTTACAAACACTTATGTTGAAACAAATGTAAATGAAAAACAAAATAGCATAGGAACAAAAAAACATACATTAATTGTTAATTCTTGTGGTTACGACAATAAATTATCAGGTCTTTGTTCTAATTCAAGAATTGAAACAAGCTTTGAAAATGTTCCTACTGGTCGTGGTTGGGGAGTTATGATTTTAGATCCTGTAACTTTTCAGAAGAAATTCTACAATAGATACGATACTCATGGATATCCTGATTTATCTACTGATATGGCAAACATAATAAACTCTGCGGATTCTGGTGATTTGATTTTAATAGGAACATATGATCAACCAGCTTATATAAATTCAGCATTTATAAATGCAATGGGAACACATTTGAAAGCAGATACTGTATTTTTAAATAACATTGCTTCTGTTGGTTATCCGAACTCTGACAATACAAATTACCGTTCTTCTTATGCAATTATTTCATATAAAGGCGGTAAAAAAATCGCAGAAGATAAAGGTTATCGTTATGATGATTCTTACATATCGGCAATTTTGCCAGAATAATAAAAAATAACATGTTTAAATAAAAAAACCTTTACCAAAAGGTTTTTTTTTGTTACAATATATGCTTATAACTATATAGGTGATTTAAAATGAAAATCTTTTTAATTTTATTGTCGGCTTCATATTTAATATTAGAAATAATGTTTAATTTGAATGTCTTAAATTTAAGCTTTAATGAAAGACTTGCTCCTTATTTGAATTACAATGATTCAATCTCTTCTTGGAGTGCATACTTATCAGCTTTTGGTATGACAATTCTTTTATTTGGAACATTGGCTTCAATTATAAAAAGAAAAGTTGTGCTTTTAATTTTAGCTCCTGTATTCTTTTATTTAATGTCTTCTTTGCAACCATATCTGTTAGATATCATAGTTAAACAATTAAATGAAGAAACAAAAGAAGAAATAATTCAGTCTTATTTCATTTCGACAGGTTTGAAAAATGAAGTTGAAACTTATAAAGATTTAAAAATAGGAAGTGAAAATAAGGCATTTATGGCAGCTTCTCCATTAATTGGTTCAACTATTGGTCTTTATGAGAAAGGTGCAGTAAATAAAACAAGCCTATATAATGAAATCTTTTATAAAGATCTTCATAGAAATACAGAAAAATATATGGAAGATCAAAAAAGAATCTTGTCAGAAAGACAAGACGCCTATAAAACTTATGTATACATTGAAGATAAAAGAAAAACAGGTTTAAAAGGTTATAATAATGCTGTGTTACACGATAGGGATGAATTGATTAATAGTAACTACTATACAAATAACAGTGGTGGGTTTGCAGGTGCTATTAAGTATATGAAACCTTATACAAAAAATAATTATGCTTATTTTTATGATCGATATGAAGGAAATGTATATAATTACTTTTTAGCAAAATTGGTCTGTGGTGGTAAAAAACATTGTACTGAAGAACTCGTATTAAATGTAATCAAAAAAGATAATGGTAAGTTTGGTTTCAAAACATATGAAGTAAATAAAGAAGTTTGTACATTTAGTAAAAATTATAAAAAAGGTTTAGACGTAAAAACTTTTGATTTAGAAATAAAAACAAGTAGAAAAGTTGAAAAAGATCATGGTATTTTAGGGGATGATTATGCAAGAAAATATAAGCATATTTCTTGTAAACTGGATGTTTCTGGAAGATCAGAGATTGCTAAAAAAGCGTATGTGAAAAGAAACTTAGATACATTTGGTATTGAAGATCTAAATGCTTATGAAAGCTATGAAGACTTTTTTAAATCACCAGATTATTTTAAAGCTCCTAACAGAATGCTGTTATCTAAATATGGCATCAAGATGCCGATAAATTGGTATTCAGGTGATGATAAAACGCTATTGAAACATGCTAAAATTGCATATATAGAAAATAGCAAAAAATGGTCATATGAATTAATGAAAAATAAATTGGGTTATGTAGTGCCATATAATTATAATAATGAGCAGTTTTATAATTATAAAAAAGTAAAACAAGAATATTATTTTAAATGGGGTGTTTTAAATGTATCTAAAAAATCAAAATTTTATAATGATAGAACACCTGAAAACTTTATTTCAGCAGTAGGTTCTGATTTTAAGAAATATGCAGGTAAAGATTATCGTAATAAGCTTGTTTATTATGAAGATTTTAGGGACGCAGTTGTTTTAGAAAAATCAAAAACATTGTATTACACAACGATATCTTTATTTTTGATATTAGCGAATTTAGGATTTATTCTTGGTCAAGCGTTAACAATTTCAAGAAAATTAAAACCTGCTCAAAAATTAATTGCTTGTATTTTACCAATAATCTTATGTTTGTCAGTACCATTGCTTTTAGGAAATAAGTATCCTTCACTGAATGAACAAATTAGTGAAAGTAGTGTAATACCAATGGCAGGAGCTTATCATAAATGGCTATTAAATGGAGAAAGTTTAATATATGATAATTTCAATGACATTTTATTAAAAAACAAAGAATCTATTGAGTTTTTTGAAATAAAATTACCATTACTTCCAGCACCACATAAATTATTTTAAATTTAAAAAATATTAAAGAAAAAAATATAAAAATATAAAAAAGATAGGGTTCAATCTCTATCTTTTTTGTTTTTAAATGAAACATTTTTAATAAACCGAGTGTCTTATTATTGTGAATAAGAACTGGAGAGAAATTATGTCAATAAAAACACAAAATCAAAAAAAAGATTTTATGATAAAGGAAGCAAATCAAGTATCATTATTTAGTTCTTTTAAATGGGTTTATAAAGGCTTTAAAGATTTTTTATATATGCCTTTAATAAGTCTTTTTTATGGTTTATCCTTTATGTTTGCAACTTTAACTATAATGTTATTTGTCCAATATCAAAACAGTGGTTTTGTAATTTTACCAAGTTTAATACTATTTATAATGATGGGACCTTATTTAGCACTAGGATTATATCATGCAAGTATGAAAAGAAATGAAGGTGGAAATCCAAATCTTTGGGATTCTATAAATGCAGTAAGAATTAATACAGCACAACAATCTTATTTCGCATTGATTTTAGGTTTGTTTATGATTTTATGGACAAGAGTGGCAGCAGTTCTTCATGCTTTTTATCCACAAGTAACAAACGCACCGCTAGAAGATTATCTAGTTTTTTTATCAATAGGTAGTGGAATTGGTTTAGTGTTTTTAATTATTTTGTTTGGAATGGCAGCATTTTCAATACCATTAATGTTAGACGACGAAGATTCAGACGTGTTCAGTGCTGTTTTCTCAAGTTTTAAAGCTGTAAATGAGAATAAAGGTGCTATGATTGTCTGGGCGAGCATAATATTGGTAATGACAGCAATTGGTGTTTTCACAAAAGGATATGGAATGGTTATAACAATGCCAATATTGGGCTATGCTACTTGGCATGGTTACAAAGAAGTTTTAAAAAAATAACCTGTTGATTAATAAATTTTAAATTGACTAAGGAATATAAATTATGGCGATTTTATTTACAAAAGAAGATGCAATGAAAGACTTGCCTTTTATTAAAGATAAAGCACTTTATAAAGGAGTGAACTTAGCTTTGTGGCTCTACTTAGATAAACATTGGAATTTAAAGAATGCCGTAAACAAAGCTGCTGAGAAACATTCTGTTAAACCGAAAATAGAAATAGAAAGGTTACTAAGACAAGTAATACCAGAAGAATTATTTTGGGATAGAATGATTGGTTCAAAACCAAGAATAGTTAAACCAATTTCTAAAGAAAAAGCAATTAGAAAACAAAAAATGAAAAAAATGGAAAAAGAATCTAAAGATCATGTCGTTGATATAACTAGACAATGAGTAACTCTTTTTTAATAAGGTTATTCAACAAAAAAACACTATAATATTTATTAGGTTGCATTTATTTTTATTTGTATTAATTTATTTAAGCAAGATAGTGGAAGGCAACTTATGGATTTAAAAGAATTAAAAACAAGAATAGAGAACGTAGATAAAGAATTAAAAACAGGCTTAGTAGAAAATAGAAAAAAATTACAAGGTTCAATAAAAGACTCGTTCTTGTATTTTTTTGCAGGTGGAATGCTTATGCAACTTCCACTATTTACTAATGTAATAGCAGAAACCCCTAAAGAAGAAGTAGAAGCATTTAGCTCAATAACAAGTATGATGGAATTAATGTCAAAAATGTTCTTCTTTGTAGGGTCAATATTCTTCTTTGTAGGGTTAACCTTTATTATGATGGGGGTGTTAAAATTAAAATCTGCAGCAGAAACCGAACCTAGAATAGAAGTAAAAGATTTTAATTTTAAGGAAAAAGACCTAGTTTGTTATATCGCACTTTATAATAAATATAAAAATAAAAAATTTAGAGAATACGTTGAAAAATCTTACAAAGAATTATTAGAAATAGATAAATTAAAATTAAAAAATGTATCAAATGAAGAATTACTAAAAGGAATAAAAACACTTGAAAGCAAGATAACAAAAGAAGAAAAAGTTAAACTTGAAAAATTAAATAAAAAACAAGAAAAAATAGAAAAAGAAATAAAAGAAAGCAAAAGAATATTAGGTGAAGAAGTTTCTGAATATTCTATTGACAATGAATAAAGATAAAGCCGATTAATTCGGCTTTATTTTTTTATTCTTGTTTTTAATATTGTCTTTTATAAGAGATAAATCTTTCATTGATTTTTTTAAATCTTCTTCTTCCATTTTTTCATCATATTGAGTAATAAAATCTTTTTTTCTGCATTTTTCTGGTAAGAAATCATAAGAAAAGTCACGTATTTCTTCTTTGAAACCATTTCCTTCTGAACGAAATCCACTGACAAGAGAACGATATTCTTCTATTTCTTTTAATGCAGAACAGTCATTGTTTTCGACCAAAGAAATGACTTCTGAATGTTTTTGTTCTAAATGAAAATATGAAAATGAAATACTACTTTTCCATCTCTCAATATGTTCTTTTATTTTTTCTTTGTAACTTTCAATATCATCGTAGCTTCTGTTAAAAAAATAATAATAAGCATTTTGTTCTTCTGTAAGTTTCTGGTCATTATCTTCATCGTCAGCAAAATCAATGGCAGCAATTATATCATCAAATCGATCTATTAATTCTTCACCGATTTCAAGCCAAGCTTCTTGCCATAATTTTAACTCTTCAACATTGTCTCTCGCAGAACTCCAACTTCTAAAATCAGGGTCTACCTCAATTATTTCGTCTTCATCGTCAAGTTCGCCAATATTTGCAACACTATCAAGTAAGCCATCAATGCAAGGACAAGTATCACTTGGCTGCATATTTATATAAAAATCACTTTCGCTAGACATATTGAATTTCCTTAAATTAAACTATATAAACATTATACCATCAAAGAAATAATATGAAAAATCATGTTTTTGTTACACCTGTCACTTAAAATAACAATAAAAATATAATAAAAATTGACAAAAGCATTAAAATCGTTTATTTTAAGGGAAATATTATGGAGATTTAATTGGATGAATTCAAATGTGTTAAATGTTATAAATACCTCAACAAGATCAATGTCAGACTTATGTAGAGACATTAAATTTACAATTTACTGTGTAATGAATAATTGCATGGTAGATAATTCTGCGGTTAATACTTTAACACATTTTCGAAATACAAGCGAAAGAAAAAAATTTGTTCAAAGAATAAAAACTCAATTAATGACAACGGGAATTATATCTTTAACAGATGATCGTAAAAAGAAAGATTTCAAATTAAGTATTGAAGAAAAAGCTTTTGGTATTCCAGAAATTAAACCTAATGATCTGTTTGAAAAACCTATTGAAGAACAAAAAAGTCTTTTTTCCGTATCAGAAAAAGAAACCGATTATGTAACGTTGCTTTGTTATTTAAATAAGGGCGTATTAACCACTATAATTAGTATAATAGAGGATTTAATTGATTATGACGGCAAAGGTATTAAAGATTTCGAATTAACATATCTTGAAGCTTACATTGAATATAACAATAAAATCGAAAAAGAACTTTCAATAAAAGAAATGTCTTCTTGTTTAATTAATTTAAGAGAATCATATAATGGTTTTTATCAAGATTATGTAGAGTGTAAAACTGCTGGTATTATTCAAGAACTTGATAGTTTTTCTACTTCAAATAAAAAAGAATACCCAAGAAAAATGATTAAAGATTTAGCTTCGGTAATGGGCTTTAAAAATGAATCTGGTTCATTAACAATAGATAAACAACATAAAAAACATTTGGCAAAGATTAAAGAAGTAAAAACAAAAGAAGAGTTAAAAGCAGTATTAAAGAAAAAGAAGTATACGAATAAAAATTTATTAGAAAGATTATTGACGTCTGAGGATGATAGGAATGATTCTTTATCTGTTTATGATAACACAAAAGAAAACGATTTAAATCCTTCTCATTTTGAGTTTAAACAAGTTTTAAAACTTTTAACTGCAATGAAAGAAGAAGACTTGGATAGTATATCTAAAAATAATATAGATATAGCAGCTCAACTTCAACTAAACAATAATAATACAATAGTTGTTCCTGAAATGGGGACTTCTCCTAGTATTGCAGATTTTGGTTTTACACATGGGAGTTACAATATATCACTCGAAGCAACAAAAATAACAAATGAATCAAACTTAATAAGAAGTGAAATAATTCAGTGTTTTGAGCACTTATCAGATCAAATGAAATCAATCAGCTTAGTAATAAACAATGCTTTTTCAGAAAAATTTAATGCTTATACTTTTGAAATAAATGTAGGTAAACAATTTTCTGGTGATCCAAGAAGAATTGTAAGTGTTTCAGGAAAAACATATGATTTGATAGTAAAAAAGGTTGAAAAGCACGGAATAAATATAATAAAAGATTATTATGATTATTTGGATAAGAGATTACTGATTAGAAAAGATGGTTATCCTTGGATTAATGAATTTTTTGAAGACATCAAATAAAAAAGCTCCTACAGAGCTTTTTTATTTAATTGTTTTAAAATGGAGCTTCCATTTCATTATATTGATTTGAAAAGTTTTTATCTTTTATAAGTCACCCTTTGCAATAGTGTTATTTTATCAATGAATTATTTATTTTTAAATGTTTTTTTGTTTTTGAAATTATAATAACTTTTTTCAATTAAAAAATCTGCTATATAACAAAGCTCACCTTTATTTTGATCAATTGCATAATTCATATCATAAAAATCATTAACATTATCAAAATGAATTAAATTAGATTCTTCTAGCTTATTTATTACATATTTATAACCTTTTACAATATGACTGTCATTTTGCATTCGAACTTTATTTTTAGCAGCTTTTTCTGCTTCGTTTTCAAAAATTGATTTCACACAAATAGGTTCTAAATTAACATTTTTAAAAATATTAGAAAAAAGCTCAACACCTCTTTTATCTGCTGACTCTTCATTTCCTAAATTAAGAAAAGAAAGATTACAAAGTGTCTTTAAAGCTCGTTCTTTTATAACTTCTTGAAAATCAAATTTAGTTTCTTTGAGCTTGTTTAGAAGCCTGATAGATTTGTCTTCATTGTTTTTATCGAAATATAAATCTTTATCATTAACATGAAGTGCATATGATTTAGAAATATAAGTATCTTCAAGTTTATTAAATAAAGATGTAATGACAATATCTTCATTATTTTTAAAATTAAAATGATTGTAAACTTCAGAATCTAATTGGAAGATACTTCTAAATAATTCTTCTTTTTCATATTGTTCTGGTTTATCAATTTTATTTATATCAAAATAAAAATCTTTAATTTTTGGTTCTATTTTTAACAAATTTTCATAATTTTTTTTGTTTTTACATTGTGATAAAAATAAAATAAAATGATCTTCTTCATTTGTGTATTCTAGGGTTTCTCCTAACCAGTCTTTCTCTGGTATTAAATCATTGTGTGTTTTTATTTCATTCTTTAAATTAAGCATAAAATCATTAATTACATTTAATTTGTTTTCTTTTTCAAAATGTTTATATATATTTTCATTTTGAATTAATACTTCAAGAATATTTTTTTTATTATTAAATGATAAATCAACTTTAAATTTAGTAATAGCACTATTAATAACATCTTTATCTTCTAATAAACCAGCAATTAAATCAAATCTATTATTGTTTTCTAAATATGAAACATATGAAGGAATCTGATTTTTAATAAAATCTTTTTTAACATCTTTATGAAAAAGTATTTCTTGTGCTTTTTCAGGCTCTACGCTATTATACTCTAAAAAATTTTTAATCTGAAAATGAGGCTTTTTAAATTTATTAGAAAAAATTGATTTTAAATCAACAACATCAACTAATCGATGATCTTTCAATTCTCCCTCTATATCATAAACATTAGGGTTATTTAACATTTCTTCTTTTGTGATCGTTTGAAACCAAGAATCACTAGACAATGAAAACAAATCATTTAAACCAAAAGTATTACTTAAAGAGTATTTGTTTTCTTCATTAAAGCAACTAATATTGTATTTTTTATTATACTTATAGATTTTAGATAATTTGTCAGTAACAGAATGCAATCTTTTTTTAGTTTTTAAAAGATTTTTAATCTCGTTATTTATATTTTCATATTCTTTATCTATATATATTTCTTCATCGCCTTTTGTGTAAAGAGAACTAACTCTTTCGTCTACATTTTTTAATATTGCCAGCATACTTAAATCATCAGAAGGATTTGTATTAAAATTATAGTAAAAAGAATATTCAGTATATTTTTTTTCTTTATAATATTCAAACATTCTATTTTCACGAGAAATACACCACATTTTAGAACCGATAGCTTCCGAAGCTTTAAATGTATTTATATCGATCATTAATTTGTTATCTTCATTATGACGTATTTCAAAATCAATGTTTTCAACACAGCCAGCTTTTTTCAATTTTTGAATGAAAATATCAGGTTTCCAACCACCTTTTATTTCAATAAGATTCATTAATGCTCCATTCAGTTCTTCTGAATGACGGAATGCCCCAATCTTTTTACCGACAAAATCTTGCAATTCTTGTTTTGTAAAATCCATTTGTGCCATTTCTAAAAATAATTTTTTAGTATTTAAATCACAAAGATATCCATATTTGTTTGATATGATTCTTTTTTCTAACTTATGAGCTTTGTTATTTATGATAGCTTTTTGGACGGAGTCATTAAAAAGTTCAAATCGTCTAAGATTTGTTAATTCAAAATCACTGTTATCTATAAAAGATACAGAAAAAAAATCTTCAAGTAGAATCTTGTTGTTCTTCATTAAATTTTTATTTGCTTGATAATCTGAATATGAGTTAATTAGATATTTTAATAACCCCTCATTATTTTTGTTTTCATTTAAGATGTTGGAAATAATATTCCTGTGATGTTTACTATTGATTTTTGACTTCAATAGGTTTTCATTTTCTTTGTCGTTTAAAAAATCTTTAATTTCCATTTTTTCATTCCTATTTTTCATCATTATATCATTTTTTAAGAAATAGAATAATTTTTAAGAAAAACATTGAAAAAGTTTAAGTGTTAAAGTATAATATAAACCTTACGTAAAGGGGTATTTATGAGTTTCAACGATTCAAGACCATATAATTTGATAAAAGAATATGCAATAATAAAAAGTAGGTTGAATGTATTTCACAATTTAAAAAGTAATTTTGGTTATGACATAGCTAAGTTTAATAAAAATAAAGCAATATTGTTGTCTTTCGTTCTTGCTTCAGTATTCTGTATAACTACTGCTTTCCTTGCTATGAATTATTTAGAAGATTTCGCTCAACTTATACTGGCATTTTTTGCTGTTATTGGAGCATTATTCTCACTTTGTTTGACAGTATTCCAATTGGTAAAAACAATATTAGCTTTTAACAGTAACAGTGAAATGTCATTATCTTTAGTAAAAAGATTTAACAAAATAAAATCGGAAAATGCAAAAAACTTACTATTAGAACAAAATTTATTAAATGAATTAATAAAAGAGAAAAATATTTTATCTCTTGCTCAAAATATTGAAGAATTATCAGTAGAAGAATCAGAATGTTATTATCGTGCTTTTAATCTTTATAAAGATAAAAAACGTGAAAAATCGAAAATAGATAAAGAAGTAAAGAATTATTTTAAAATATCAGATTTTGAATTAAACACAGAATAAGAAGGCAAGCCTTCTTATTTTTTTGTTTAAAAACAAGAGAACTTGACATAAATCAATAAAATAATAAAATAAGCTCCACAATAAAAAATAAGGAAATTTTATGAAAATCATAATATATTCTATTATCGGTTTAATAGTTTTTTCTTTTATGTTTTATCATTTAGCACCAGTGTTCGGTGCAAAGATAGACAATAAAGGATTTGAAAAAATTGAAAATTTTAACAAAAACTCTTTTGTAAATAAATACACAATAGATATAAAAGAAGATAAAAAAATTGAAAAGAAAGAAACTGGTGTTTTAAGACAACTGCTAGGAGAAGTAAAAGGCAGGGAACCAACTAATCCTGTAAAAGTAAACTCTCGAACAACAGAAGAAGTGATTGCTTTAAATGAGGGAGAATTAATTTGGTTTGGTCATTCTACATTCTTGGTAAAACAATCAAATAAGACATTGTTGTTTGATCCTATGTTTAGCAGTAGACCTTCTCCTGTCCCTTTTTTAGTAAAGAAAAGATATAATGAAAAGTTAGTAATAACACCAGAGAATTTACCAGAAATAGATGCTGTTTTGATTTCTCATGATCATTATGATCACCTAGATCATAATTCAATATTAAAATTAAAAGAAAAAACAAAAAAATTTATTGTTCCTGTTGGTTTAGACCAGCACTTAGTGCATTGGGGCGTAGAGAAAGAAAAAATAACAGTTTTAAAATGGTGGGAAGAAACAAAGATAGACGAAGTAAAAATAAATCTAGTGCCTTCTCAACATTTTTCAGGTAGAAGATTGACTCGTAATGAAACATTGTGGGGCGGTTTTGTTATAAATTCAAATAATAAAAATATATATTTTAGTGGAGACACTGGATATGGAAGTCACTTTAAGGAAATAAAAGAACGCTTTAAGAAGATTGATTTTGCTTTATTAGAAGCAGGACAATATAATATAAATTGGTCGGATATACATATGTTACCAAATCAAACAGTAAAAGCTGCCGAGGATTTAGGTGTCGAAAGATTTATGCCTGTCCACTGGGGGATGTTTACATTATCAACTCATAAATGGACAGATCCAGTGGAAAGGGTAAAAAACTATGCAAAAGGAAAACCTTTCCAAGTGGAAACACCAGAAATAGGTCAAGTATTTAATGTTTTTGAAGATGAAACAAAAGAATGGTGGAAACAATAAATAAAAAAGCCCAAAGATTGGGCTTTTTTGTTTATGGGAGACCTCTTAATTTATTTTCCTTATAAGCTCTTTTCATAACAACATATATAGCATGATCCAATCCTTTATTTTCATTATATAAATAGAAACAGCTTGGTTTCAATTCTTTTATATCTCTACAATTTAATCGAGTCATAGAAAAATTATCAAAAAGATACAAAATCTCAGTAGGGTCATACAATTTAAAAATCATTTTTTTATCATATGTTTTTATAAAATTAACAACTTCTTTTGATTCTTCTATATTATGAGATCTTGCAAGTCTGCTTATTGCGTCATTCGTTACGGTATAAAGACAAATACCTTTGATTTTTAATATGGGCATAATTTTAGTCATAAATGCATAATATTTTGCTGAGTATTGCAATATGTTATAATTAGAAATGATATATTGCTCTTGGTCATGAATTGAGTTTGCAATATATCCCATAATTTTAATCATTTGATTTTCTTCTTCCTCGGTAGGTTTATTTTGAAAATTGTCTTTTTCATAAAGATTAATGATTACATTTTTATTCTTTGAAATAAAAGATTTTACTTCTTTTTTTCTTAAATTGAAAAACTCTTCTTTTGAGATAATTATTAATTTCTTATTTTTATTTTTTGAGGATAATATATTTTTATATTCTAATTTTACATAATTAATATCAAACAAATAATTGAAATGAATAAATCCATTTCCTTTCAATGCTGATTGAAAAATATAATGTTGTCGAGACATTTCAACACCAGAGCCTTGAGAACCAAAAAATAAAATATGAGAGCCACATTCTTCTTTTTTTAAATATAAAGCCTTATCTTCGTCTTCTTTAAATATGTTTTTTAATTTGTTTGTCAAATTTTTATTTTGTCTTATTTTTTTTGTATTTTCTCCTAAAAATAAAACATTATCTTTTGATACTATTTTATAATACTCTAAATCTTTTATTTTAGTTTGATATTTTGTAGATAAAGGAAAGTGTCCAATTATTCCATCAATTTCAATTTCCTTTAAAAAAGTAATATCATCAAAAATTTCGTCAATTTTTTCAATAATATTTTTTTTAGCTCTTTCTTTGTTAAACAACGAATCATATATCATATAATAAAAAAATGTTGAAAACTCACTTCGAAAAAGCCCTAATCTTTTATATTTATAATGAATGTATGGTTCCATTATGTGTTTATGCTTTGCATAATGAACAAGTGATTCATAATCACCAACAGAACGTTCATCAATTTCTAAAAAATCTTTAAATCTTTCAGCTAAGTCCTCGATTAATTCAGGAACAACATGATAAAAATCTTCTTTTGTTCTTATTTCTTTACCATTATTTATATTTCTGTCGTTCATTCCATTATAGATTCTTATATAATTAACTATATTAAAGTCTATGTCTTCTTGGTCTTTTAATGCTTCTTTTTGATTTTTCATCTCACTATCAATAAACGGCAATGTTGATATTTTCCCATATTCAGAAAATATTTTTTTTGATTCGATATCTAGACGACGAAGATCTTCAAGGTCTGCAATTGATTTATCACTAAATCGACAATTATTTGAAGTGTCTGTTATTCCTTGATCTGACATACTTTCATATCCAAATAACTTTATTAATTTTGACAATATTTGATTATATTTTGGGGAGTTTTTACCTAATTCCTTTTTGATACGTTTAGCCGCAAGCTTTAGACTGTTAGAGTCTATTCTTATTTTTCTATTCATTTTAAATCCTTTGTCAATTGCTTAATTGCTTTCTCTAATGAGTGGCAGATTGAACCTACACACTATTTTTTTTATCAAGAATAGTGATAATGTCAAATAATAAAAAAATGTAAGAAAATAACGTTTTTTTACTAAAAAAAAATAGAATAATTAATTGGAAATTAATTTTATTCGTTTTTTTTCTACAAAAGATATTGAAAAATAAACTATTTACAAATATAATATAATTTAAAATTGATAAAGGAGACCATTATGAGTAGAAAATTAATCGTTAAAAAGTTTGAATTAGAAAATGAGACCAAGGCAGAGGAATTAGTTAAAATATTAAATAAAGGTAAATATAATGCTATTAATTTGGGTTCGGGAGTAGTCAGTCAATGTAGGCAAACTAAAAAATTGGAAAAAATGCTTTCAACATTCGAGGTTTCAGAATTTATTCCAAGTGATTTTGACGTAAAAAAATTAAAAGAAGCCTTTGATTGAAAACTCTTATTTATTCAAAAAAGAAATAACATATTTTTTTCAGGTATAATAAAAAAAACAGAGAGCTTTTTTTTTAGTTATTAAAAAATTAAAAATATAATAATAAAAAACAAATCTTGATTGAATAATTTATTTGAATTACTCAAAATAATTGATAGGATGTTATATATGAAATAATAAAAAATATAAAAAATATAAAAAATATAAAAAGGAAATTTACTATGAGGAACAAAAAAGGATTTACTCTTTTTGAAACTATGGCAGCAATAACAATTGGATCTGTTACAGCAATGGGTGTAATGAAATTGTCTTCAGATCATTTCAAAGAACAAGAAGTGAATAAGATATCAGAAGAAATTGCAATTATTCTAGAAGGAATTGATTTAAGGCTTGCAAATGATGGTTTTAAATTAGATCTATGGCCTGTCATTAATCCAAAATATGAGTTTTCAAATAGAGAACAAGTCTTCGAATTTTTATCAAGATCTATAATCGCAACAAATGCACCAAACTGTGGTGCTACGGATGGTTGGATTCCAGTAAAAGATGATCCAACAGAAGAAGGTTATAAAGATAAATATCAATTTATGGCTTGTGGTCAATGGGAAGAAAATATAGGATTCGGATTAAACGCAAGTGCTAAATTGATTAATAACGGTAATTTTGTTAGTGGTTATGAAATGGATATTTTCTTTGAAGAAGATTCTGATTTTGAGGAAAGTTTTTTAGAGTTTAAAAAAATATATCAAAAATCAAGAGCAAAAACAGAAGCTTCAAAAACAGGTTCTTTTGATTATAATTTAGTAAATAGAAAAACAGGAGATCGAATAAGTTCCATTGAATGTTTGAATATGAAAAATAAATCAGATTGTGGAATAAGAGCTATTTATTTAGGAAATGATGACTCACAAGATTACTTGGCTGTAAATGGTAACAATAATATGATTGGTTCAAAAGTAAAATTTCAAGAAAACTTAACCTCAACAGCTATAAACAGATGTCACAGATATCATTTAAATTCAGGAATTTGGGAAAAAGTAGAAGATGTGTTTTGTGGTATAGGTATAGGGTTATCGAATCCAAATAATCCAGATTCAACTCCTTTAAATTATGTCGAATTAAATGTTGAAAGCATATCAACAAATAAATTATTTTTAGATAAAGAGTGTAATTTTGAAGATGATACTGGCGCAATAATAGAAATGCCTTGTGGTGTTTATAATGAACCTTCTAGTTCAATACCAAACACAACTACAGCAATAGCAGTATATGACGAAGTCAAGGCAGATTTAGCGATGATTGGTGTAACAAATACAGGAATCGCAAATATATCAGAAGCAAATATTAGTAATGAGCTTAATGTAAATGGAAAATCAAATTTTGATGGAAATGTGACAGTAAATGGAATAAGTGAATTTAATAATGTTGTTAACATTAATGGTGAAGAAACAGATGTAAATCTTATAGTAAACACTTCAGCGTCATTAAAAGACGTAGATATATTAGGTGCATTAAATGTTGATGGTATGGCTATTTTTGAAAAAGACGTTGATATAAAAGGTGATTTGGTTGTTAATAATAAATTAGAAACAAATCAACTAACAATAACAAATAAAATAAGTTCTGCTAATTTAGGACAGACTTGTGTAGTGGAAAATGGAACAATAGTTCAATATGAATCAGCAGGATATACAGATTTAGCTATTTGTGCAAATGGAAAATGGAAATTAATAAATATTCAAAAAAATCAAATAATGGCATTTGACGGCTCTTGTCCTTCTGGTTTTGAGAAGTTCTCTAAAGCAGAAGGTAGAGCATTAATAGGTGCAGGAAGTTTATATGATAATGATTCAGGTCAAACAATGTTTTATTCGGTAGGTCAAAAAGGTGGTAAGGCTAAACATACGCTATCAATTAATGAGATGCCTTCTCATTCTCATGATTTTAGAGATGCATATTGGGCAGAGCATTGGGGCGATACAGGTGCGAGAAATAAAGCAGGTTCTCATGGTGGGCAAGACCATGATAATAATTATTACACAAGAGCAGCAACAACAGAAGCGGTTGGTGGTAGTCAATCACATGAAAATAGAATGCCTTATTATGTTGTAAACTGGTGTATATATAAGGGGTAAATAATGAATATAAAAAACAAAAAAGGCTTTACCCTACTTGAGGCAATGCTTTCAACTGTTGTTATTGCTAGTGGTACAGCAGGAGTTATTAATTATGTAATAGAAAAACAAGAAGAAGATAATCAATTAAATACTTTTTTACCAGTATCTTCAATAATAAAAGCAGTCGATCAGAGAGTAAAAATTGACGGTTATAATATTAATTTATGGAATAACTTGCCAGAAGAAAACAAGACAACAAAAGAAACTTTAGAATTTGCAGAAAGAGCTTTCGTTTCTTCTAAAAACACAGAATGTGGAAAATCTAATGGTTGGGTACCAGTATTAGAGGATAGTTCGACAATTAAACTAATATCTTGTCAATTTTCAAAACAAAAACTTTCTCATTATGATTTAACTTTAAATTATACACAAAATAATGAAAATGCTTTATATACAGTAGATTTATTATTAAAATTAAAACCAAAATATAAATTAGAAGAAGAATATTTATTAAGACATAAAAAATTATTAAATAAGTTTAAAAAAAGTGATTTTGATTTAGTTGAAGGTAATGTAAAATCAGGACTTTATGATTATGCTTCACCAGAAGAAGAATTATCAATAATAGAATGTACTCAAAAAGGTAATAATTGTGCGATAAAAGTAACATGGACTTCCGAAGGTTATTCGGAATCTCTACGTTTAGATGGTTCTAACAATATGATAAATGACACAGTAAAATTTTCTGAAAATTATTTTTCTGAAAACTATAAATGTTTATTATGGGAATATGACGGAAATAATTATAAATTATCAAGCGATCATTATGATTGTGGAGTTGGTATATTCAAAAAAAACCTAAAACCAATTTTTGCAACAGTAGACGCTTCCGTTTCTGAAACAACCGTTGCAAATCCGATAATATTAAAAGAAGTTTGCACAAATTATGTATTAGATTCAAATGGTTTTTTAAGTAAAGACAGCACAACGGCATGTGGTTTATTTACAGGAGATGGTGGAACAAAAAAAGTCATTCAAGTAATTGAAAATTTACAAATTAATGCAGGTTTTAAAAATGTAGATCAAAAAATGGGATTAACGGTAAAGACTTTAGTGACTGAAAATTTAAAAGCAAATAAAGTAAATGTATTAAAAGAATTAAATTTATTATCAACTTCGAATGCAAATATGAATATGGTAATAGTTTCTAAAGATGCAGTAACTAACGTTAATAATAAAATAACAATTGATGTTTTAAACCAATTAACAAAGACAACAATAAAAGGTTCTGCAACGTTTGCAGAAGCAACGGATGGAACAGAAGCTTTGTATGTAGATAATAAAGCTGTATTTAAAGAACTTAATTATGAAAATAATATTAAGGGAGATCTTAAAGTTTCTGAAGTGAAATCAGGAAATTTAAAGATAAGAGAAAAAACAAATATGGACAGTAATTTTTATTGCCTTCTTAGTGAAAAAGGTGACTTGGTGAGTTATAATAATAGTGTATATCAATGTAGAGAAACTCATACTAGTGGTATTTACAAATGGGCTACAAATAGATTTGGAGAAATACAAGCTTTTGATTCAAATTGTCCTTCTGGTTGGACAGAAGTTACAGATTACCAAGGCAGAACTCTTGTAGGTGAAGGTTGGCTAGTTGATCCAGTTGCAGGAAAAATAAAGTATAAAGTTGGAGAAAAAGGTGGTAAAGCTACTGTTAAATTAACTGAAAATGAAATGCCACGTCATAGTCATAATTTTAGAGACGCTTATATGGCAGAACACTGGGGTGATACTGGTGAAAGAAATAAACGTGGTGAAAATGGCGGTCAAGATAATGATAATAATTATTACACTATGGCTTCTAGAACTGCCGCTCAAGGTGGAGATCAAGCACATGAAAATATGATGCCGTTTTATACAGTAAAATATTGTAGATACTCAATAGGTGATAAAGCTTCAAATACAGGAAAAGAACCGCCTGTAAATGTAGATGATTATTGGTATCCTTATGAGTCAGAATATGGAGATTGGTATTCAACAGGAAATAGAACAAGTTGTGGTCCTGATGAATATACAATTATTCAAGAAGAAGACTTAGATACGGGTGCAATTACGGATGTAGAATATTGGGTTCGTATTTGTAATATGGAATATGAAAGAATTATTACAGATAAAGAAATAAACTATTTAACTGGCGCAATTAGAACAAGCGGGACAAGAACTCAAAATATGAATAAAAGTACAAGTGAAGCTTGGCAAAGAGGAACACCTCTTATTTATGATTGGTATGATATTTCAGAACCAAGAAATTGTAAGCACCCTGCAACAAATACTGTTTCTAGCGGAAATGATTTCATATTAACATTGTATTGTGAAGTTGATAGAGAAAGAACTTATCAAGAAAGGTTGGTTATGCTAGATTCTAGTGGAAATCCATTGGAATATAGAAATCTGGGTGAACTTCAAAAAGAACAAAATATTTTTTGGGATAACTACTTGTTTACAGTGGATTCAAACGATTACTACAAAATTTGTGGAAATTGGAATATCACACCAGAACAAAACGCAAAAGAATGGATTCCTGATGCTGGTGATTACGATAGAAATGTAGATGTTCCACAGACAAGAACAGTTGAGCAATATAGAGTTTGTTCTAATAAAGTTGATCTATTTGATCACACTTATGTATTGTCAACATTCAATGAACACAGAGACATTGATCAATCAAGAACAATTAAAGGTTCTAAGATAAACTTGAAAACGTGGTTGGAAAATGATAAAAATGGTGTTTGGTCTGTATCAAGCGATGGTAGTTATGCTTATCAAAGTAAAAATGGTAGTCCAACAATATTCACAACACCTACAAAAGATTATGGTTTAGGAAAAGGTTCTGTATTTAAGGGTTGGATTTCTGTTGAAACAACCGAAGATGATGATTGGATAGGTTTTGTAATGGGTAAAAGAGACTCAAATAATTTTTATTTATGGTCTTGGAAACAAGGAAATCAATCTCCTGCTGTTAAAGGTCACACTTTTGCTAAAGTAACTTCTGGTGTTACTGCTATTCCTTGGGACGCACATAATACAAAATCAGGTTATAATGTATTAAGAACTGATTTAAATGAAGGTTGGGTTGACGGTAAAAAATATGAATTCAGAATTGAATATAAACCAGATAATATAAGGTTATTTATTGAAGGAAAATTATTATTCGACGTTGACGGTAATTTTCCTTCTGGTGCAGTAGGATTTTACAATCATTCGCAAAGTGATGTTAAATACTACAAAATAACAGAAGAACCTTATTATGAATAAAGAAAAAGACCCTCAAGGGTCTTTTTTTTTAATATTATTCTTTAAATTTAAGTTTTTCCGTAATATCTACCCAGTCTCCTTCCATTTCTTCGGTGAAGATACCAATAGAGTCATTAGCCCAAAGACCAAGAAATTCATCTTCTTCGCCATGATAATCACCACCGCCCAAACCTTGTTCTGAACATGTTAACATAGGTAAAGGGTGAATTTGATAACCATATTCGCACTTAGGTGCTTTTAATATATATTTTCTAAAATCAACAAATTCTCTTCTATCATAATTTACGATAAATATTTTATCTTTAGAAAAAAGAATTTGGAGTTCATTATTGTAATCATTAGTTTTTTCTCGTTCAAAGGAATAAGCATAATTGAATTCTGATGAATAATCACCAGCCCAAACAAAATTATCACCATTCCATTCATTAGCCAGTAAAGTCATGATAATTTCTACAAAATTATTGCCGATATATGAATGCTCCATTATTTTTAAGCCGTTATCAAAATCATGTGCAACCAAATTAACTTTTTTTGTTGTGTTAGAGGGTTTGAAATATTGTCCCATATTTATATTTCTCCTGTCTTATGTGCTCATTGATACTATCAAAAAAAGACTAAAAAGTAAACTAAAATGTTGCATTGTTTTGAAAAACAAATAATATAAAATAAAGGCTGCGCAAACAGCCACTATATGAAAGAAATTATTCATTTGCAATAAAGGAAAATATAAAAATGCGTGAGTTTTTTACAAAAGAAGACTTGTCTACTTCTGCGAAAGAAATAAAAAAGACACTAGCCGAGCAACACACTTCAGAGATAGGACAATCACAGATACTGTCGATACTAGCAAAATCAATAGGTTTTGATTCTTATAAAGATTTTATTCATGGAACAGGGAATATTACATATAGCTCTTTAGATCTTATAACAATTAAAGAGAAAGAAATAAAAATAATTAAAAATCTAAGTCAATATGGTGTTGTAAAAACAATAAGAATGATTGAAAATTACAGAAATAAACAACGTAAAAACTTCAATGAAAACACTTACACTTATAATTTAGTCGAATATATGAAAATATATGATGAACTTAACAACAGGAAGATATCAGAAAGTATAATAGACACCTTTGATAAGGCTTATAATAAAGTGCCTGAATTAGTTAGTGACCTTGTAAAAAGATATAGAGATTATCCTTTTTATTTAAATAGCAAAAAAGATTTGCTATCAAATAAAACAAAATTAACGACAGAAGACATTGCAAAATATAAAGAAATGTCAGCAATAAAAAGAAAGATAAGCAAAAATGAAGATCTTACTATTGTTGACGAATTGATTATAGATTTATTATATCTAAAAAATTCTTTTTTAGATTATGAAAATAAGAATGACAAAGACGAGTTTGCAATAATAAAAAAATATAGAAAAGAAATAGTAAGACTAAGAGGTTTGCACGAAGTAAAATCAAATTATGAAAATTTAGCGTCTGAGATTGATACTTATTTTTTTGAAAGATCTGAACCGAATAGTCAAGCTATAATACAAGCATATAAAGATAATGTAAAAAAAGGTTCTGTATTTTTAGGGAAATTAGAAAAAAAAGAAAAAAAAGGTTTTCTTGGTTTATTAAAAACAAAATCTATATCAGAGAATTATTATATTCCTAGATTGGATAATGAATCTATACTTATAGGTGGATATTATGATTCAAAAGCTTTATTAAACTCTTTTTTTATTGATTCAATATTAAATAAAGAGCAATGTTTTTATTTTAATTTTTTGGGTGATAAAACAGAATTAGCAAAACAGGCGGAAACATTAAAATATTTAAATTATAAATCAAGAATAATATATTTAAGTTATGAAGAGTTCTTAATATTATCAAAAGAAAAAATAGATTATTATTTAAAGAAAAAAAAGATAGTTCATATTCTTACGACTGATTTGGAGAAAACACTCGAAGAAAATAGTTATAAACTCTCTTCAAAATTAAATTTTTTCATAAATTATGTAGGCAAAAAAGAAAAGAAAGATAAAGTGAATATTTTTGTTACTTCTTCTGACTATTTAATACATAAGAAGAATATACATTCAGAAAAATTAATTGAAACGATAATTTCACATAAAGAAAATTTTAACAATACAAATATATTATTTCAAAGTTCTTTTCGTGAATTCTTTAACTATACAATTCAAGAAAATAAAGATTACTTTAATAGTTTTGATCATATTTATACAATGCAATCAATTTTTGATGAACACCCTTATAATCTAATGCCAGAAAGAGGCGAAGAGTGGCAAAAAAGATTTATGAAATCATTCAAAAACATGAATGCTTTTGAATTTATTCATTTAAAAAATAAAGACAAAATTATTGATGAAGAATTTAATGTCTATAAACCACAATATTTCAATTTACCAATGAGCGAAAATATTGATTTTGATAAAAATGAATAATAAAAAAGACCACAGGATAGTGGTTTTTTTTATATTTTATTGTTTATAAAAACAATTTTCTATTTTTTATTTTTTTTTACATTTGCCTAATGCAAAAAATAAAAATAAAAAAAATATTTGACTACATACAATTCTAAATATATAAAAATAAATATAAGGCGACAATACAAGATAAAATAAATTATATATTTCAAAAATTTAGGACTATAAAATAGATGGATTTAAACCAAGGATACCAAGCTATCATTTTGATAGCAAAATTACATCAAAAGAACATAAACAAAGAAACAATAAAACACAATCTAGCAAAGAAAAACGATGACGCAATAACGCCAAAAGACATCGTTTTATCTGCCAAAGAAATCTCATTATCTGCAAAAATAAAGAATGTTGAAATAAAAAAGATAGATAATAAAACCTTGCCAATTATTTTATTTAATAATGCAGGGGAATATCTAGTTTTAGCAAAAAAAGATGATAAAAAATTATTGATTCAAAACCCTGTAAAAGAAAAACCACAAATAATATCTTACGACGAAATTGAATCATTGGGGTTTAATAGTGCAATATTTTTTTCAAAGAAAGAAAAAATTATAGGTGATACAACAAAATTTGGATTTTCTTGGTTTTTTAATGCATTAAAAAAATACAAAGAACACGTGATTGATGTTTTAGTGGCTTCTTTTTTCATACAAATTTTAGCGTTAGCAACTCCTATATTTTTTCAAACAGTTATAGATAAAGTAATTAACCATAATGCTATTTCAACGCTAAATGTTTTAGCAATAGGTTTTATTGTAGTTACCTTTGTAGATTTTAAATTAAATTTATTAAGAACTTATGTCCAAAACCATACAGCAAATAGATTAGACGTATCATTAGGTTCTGCTTTATTTAAACATTTAGTAAATCTACCCCAAGGTTATTTTGATTCAAGAAAAGTGGGTCAAACAGTAGCAAGAGTAAGAGAATTAGAAAATGTAAGACAATTTATAACAGGTTCGACAGTAACTCTTTTAATTGATACTTTTTTTACAATTGTGTTTTTCGGAATAATTTTTTATTACAGCACATTATTAGGTTGGGTTGTTTTAGCTTCTGTTCCTTTTTATTTTTTAATTGCAGGTATAGTGACACCTATATTGAGAAAAAATCTAGATGAAAAGTTCCAATATGGTGCTGAAAATCAGGCTTTCTTGGTTGAAAGCATAACAGGAATGCAAACACTAAAGGCAAAAGCATTAGAACCACAATTTAGCGAAAATTGGGATAACAAACTAGCAAGATTCACAAATTCAAGTTTTGCAGTAGCTCAAATAGGTAATATAGGAAGCAACTTAACTCAATTGGTAAGCAAAAGTGTAACAATAGGGGTCTTATGGTTTGGTGCAAATGCAGTATTGGCTGGTGAGATAACAATGGGACAATTGATAGCAGTTAATATTTTTGCAGGAAGAATATCAGCTCCAATATTAAGATTAGCACAGCTTTGGCAAGATTTTCAACAAATTCATGTTTCTGTCGATAGATTGGGTGAAATATTGAATATGAGAACCGAAAGGAAATCTGACAGTGATTCTACAAAACTACCTGACATAGAAGGAGAAGTTTTTTTCGATAAAGTAACATTTTCTTATTCACAAGAAGATGAAAAACCAATCATTAAAAACATAACACTGAAAATACCAAAAGGTGAAACAGTAGGTATTGTAGGTAGATCAGGTTCTGGTAAAAGCACATTGACGAAATTAATTCAAAAACTATACGGTGTAAATTCAGGAAGAGTTTTTATCGACGGTGTAGATATAAAACAAATGGATGTTGCTTGGTTAAGAAAACAAATAGGTGTTGTTTTACAAGAAAACTTCTTATTTAGTGGAACAATAAAAGAAAATATAGCACTTTCAGATCCAAGCTACCCTGACGAAGAAATAATAAAAGCAGCTAAACTTGCAGGTGCTCATGATTTTATAACTAAGTTACCAGAAGGATATAATACAAAACTATCAGAACAAGGTGGTGGTTTATCTGGTGGTCAAAAACAGAGAATTGCAATCGCAAGAACATTAATAACAAATCCTAAAATATTAATATTAGATGAAGCTACTTCGGCATTAGATTATGAATCAGAAGCCTTAATCCAATCAAATATGAAGGAAATATCAAAAGGTAGAACTGTTTTTATAATCGCCCATAGATTAAGCACAGTAAAAAATGCAGATACGATTATTGTAATGGAAGAAGGCGAAATAATAGAGAAAGGAAACCATGAATCTCTAATAAATAGCAAAGACAGTTATTACAAAAAACTACACGAATATCAAGCTAATTCTAGCATAGAAGGTTAAGGATAAAAATATGAAAAAAATAAAGGCTTTATTTCAATTAAAGAGGAATGACTATGAGTTTTTACCTTCAATTTTAGAAATACAAGAAAAACCACCATCTCCAATAGGAAGAATGATTTTATGGTTATTAATGTTTTTTATAACATTTATGATTTGTTGGGCTTATCTAGGTTCTGTAAATATAGTCGCAACTGCACAAGGTAAAATCATACCTACTGGTCAAGTAAAAATAGTGAAACCTGCAACAGAAGGGGTAGTTAAAGAAATCTTGATAAAAGAAGATCAATTCGTTCAAAAAGGAGACATTTTAATAGAACTTGATGATTCTATTGTTTATTCACAAATAAAACAAACAGAAAACAATCTAGAAGAATTAATAGCAAAAAACATTTGGCAATCAAACTTTTTAGAAAATATAGAAAAATTAAAAGAAATTAAAATAACAAAATATGAAAATAGAATATCAGAAAGAATTCAATTGAGAAATGAATTGTTGTTTAGACAAGAAATAGAAGATTTTGCTTCAAAAATAAAGATAAAGAAAAGTGAAATTGCTCAATTAAAGACACAAAAGGTAGAACAAGAAACGGCAAAAGAAAAGCTTATTGCTATTTTACCAATAATTAAAAAAAGAGAGGCTGCACTAAAAAAATTATATACAACAAAAATGGTCAGTGAAACAGAATACTTAGATTTAAAGCAATCACTTATTGAAGCTGAATACAATATTAAAATGCAAACGAATACAATTAAATCTTTAAATCTTCAAATACAAATAAAAGAAAATGAAGTTCAAGATTTGTTTAGTAATAAAAAATTAGATTTACAAAATAGAATTGTAGAGAATTCAAACGAAATAGAAAGATTAAGATTGGAAGAAGAACAATTAAAAACAACATTATCTCAACATAAAATAAAATCGCCAATAAACGGTTATATACAAGATTTAACGGTGTTTACAGAAGGTGGAGCATTAACAAAAGATCAATCAGTATTAAGAGTTGTTCCAGAAGATAAAGAGCTTATTGTTGAAACAATGTTTTTAAATAAAGATATTGGTTTTATAGAAAAGGGTCAAGAAACAACAGTAAAAGTAGATACGTTTAACTTTGTAAAACATGGTTCATTAAAAGGTGAAATTTTAGAAATATCGAATGATGCAATACAAGACGAAAATCTTGGTTTGGTATTTAAAACGAAAATAAAATTAATAGATAAGGAATTATTTATTAATAACAAGTATATAAAAGTTAATTCGGGTATGTCAGTCATAGTCGAAGCAAAAACAGGAAGAAGAAAGATAATCAATTATTTCTTTAACCCTGTTAGAAAAATAATTTCTGAAAGCATTCAGGAAAGATAAGACATAAATAAACGGAGGAAAAATGTCAGAAAATTACAATGAAATCAATGGTGACAAAAACAATAACACATTATATGGGACTAATGAAAATGATATTATTAATGGTGGTTCAGGGATAGATATGATCACTGGTAATGCAGGGCGGGATTATCTATATGGTGGAGAAGGAAATGATATATTAGGTTATAGATTTCATGAAAATGGTAGCGAAAATCAATATGACGAAAATTTTATCGATAATGGTGATGTATTTATAGGGGGAAAGGGAAATGATAGAATTTATGATACAAAACATTCTGACACTATTATTTATAATTTAGGCGATGGAAATGACGAAATATATCTAAGCGAAGAAAAGAAAAACTTATCAGGAGATGGTAGATCATTGAGACAAGATAAATTGTTTTTTGGGGAAGGTATATCGCTAGAAGATTTAACTTTTGAAATAGATTACAACAATATAAATTTAAAAATAATAGTAGCAGCAGGAACAGAAAATGAAGGTTATATTAATTTAAATAATTTTTTAACCGAAAAAAACATTGAAATATTTGAATTTTCGAGTGGAGAATTATTTACAGTAGAAAGTTTTATAAACATAGTAAAAGAAAGAGTTTTTTCAGGTTCAAATATAACCGACAGTATTACTGGTTTTAAAGAAGATGATGTAATTAATGGTGGATTAGAAAATGATTCTTTAAGAGGTAATAAAGGAGACGATGTCCTTTATGGTGAAGAAGGGTCTGATATTTTAAGCGGTAATGAGGGAAATGATACTCTTTATGGTGGAGAAGGAAACGATGTTCTAAACGGTAATGTGGGAAATGATACTCTTTATGGTGGAGAAGGAAACGATGATCTAAAAGGTAATGAGGGAAATGATACTCTTTATGGTAAAAATGGTATAGATAAACTGTCTGGTGGTGACGGAGACGATATCTTATATGGTGGTGACGGAGACGATATCTTATATGGTGGTTTTGGTAAAGACGAGCTTTATGGCGGTGATGGTGACGACACCATAGGATATAGAAATTATGACAGTGGAAGTTCAGATAGATATGAAGAAAATTTTGTAGATAATGGAGATTTAATAGTAGGTGGAAGAGGAAATGATAAAATATATGACACTAGGCATTCTGATACTATTATTTATAATATAGGTGACGGAGATGATACAATATATTTATCAGAAGATCTAGAAAATTTATCAGAAGATGGTAGGTCATTGAGACAAGATAAATTAATATTAAATGATATATCATATTTTAGTATAAATTTTGATAAACAATATAGTGATTTGGTTTTGTTTTTTAATCAAGGTGGTTCAATAAGAATAAAAGATTGGTTTAGCGAAGCAACATCTGCACACAAAATTGAAACAATTGTGTTCAAGGAAAAAACAAGAACATGGCAAGAAATAAATGATCTTTTTAATATTGACTCTGAAACAATGACTGTTGAAGAAGTCGAAGGTGTTGAAATTACAGGAACAATAGAAAATGATCGTTTAGGGGGAAATAACGGAAATGATATCCTAAAAGGAGAGTCTGGTAATGATACTCTTAGTGGTTTTGCTGGTGATGACGTTATTTATGGTGGAGACGGCAAAGATACTATTTATGGTGGAGCTGGTAAAGATACTATTTATGGTGGAGATGGAGACGATTCAATAGGTTATTTCAATCATGGAAAAGGAGATATTGGGAGTAAAGAAACGGGAGACGAAAACTTTATTGATAATGGTGATATTATAATTGGTGGAAAAGGAGATGACAGGATCTATGATACACTTCATTCTGACACCATTATTTATAATTTAGGTGACGGACATGATGAAATAACATTAAGCTCTGTTGAAGAAAATCTGTCAGGAGATGGTAGATCATTCAGACAAGATAAACTTGTTTTTGGTGAAGGTATTTCAATTGAAAATTTAAATTTTGAAAAAAAATCGTCTAGTTTAAAAATAATAATAGGGAAAGAAACAGAATTAGAAGGTTCAATAGAAATATGGAGATTCTTTTCAAATGTAGGAATAGAACTTTTTGAATTTTCTGACGGAACAACATTAACCTATTCTGAAATGTTTGAAATAGTAAAAACAGATTTATTAACAAATAAAGAATCAATAAATGGATTTGAAACAGATGATTCAATAATGGGAACCAATTCAAATGATGTAATTTATGGTAATGAAGGCAATGACAGCATAAAATCTGGAGAAGGAGACGATAAAATTATTTCTGGTGGTGATAATGACTTAGTTTATGGCGAAACTGGAAATGACGATATATTTGGTGAAGACGGGAACGATACATTATATGGTGATGAAGGTGATGACGAAATAGAAGGAGGAGCAGATAATGATATTATTTATGGTGGCGACGGAAATGATAGAATTTACGGTGGAACAGGTAGAGATGAATTATACGGTGGTGAAGGAAATGACACAATAGGTTATTTAAATCGTGGAGTCGGAGAATGTGGAAGTAAGGATAAAGGCGACGAAAATTTTATTGACAATGGAGATATAATTGTAGGTGGTAAAGGTGAAGATAAAATCCATGATACAGAACATTCAGATACAATTATTTATAATTTAGGTGACGGAAATGATGAAATTCGCCTAAGTACACAGAAAGAAAATCTATCAGGAGATGGCAGATCATTAAGACAAGATAAACTTATTTTTGGTGAAGGAATATCAATAAAAGATTTAACATTTGAAACAAACTATCAAGGAAATCTAACTTTGTTTATAAATAAAGATGCTGAAAATGAAGGCTCCATTACTATATTTAATTTTATGAATGAACATAATATCGAGTTGTTTGAATTTTCAAATGGTGAATTAATAAAAGGAGAAAATTTAGTGCAAAAAATAATAGAATCTCAAAAAGAAGGAACAAGCGGAGACGATGTTATAAATGCAGTAGAAGATTTTGAAAATATTATTAATGGTAAAGAAGGTGACGACAATATAAAAGGTGCTTCTTTAGACGATACATTGTATGGTGGTGAAGGCAATGATATAATAAATGGTGCTTCAGGCTCTAACACAATGATTGGTGGAAAAAATGATGACGTAATAACTTCTGAATCCATAACTGACACAATTGTATACAATATAGGTGACGGAAATGACACAGTAAATGTATTATGGTCAGAAGGAACTCGAAAGAATTCGACAAAAATACTTTTTGGTGAATTAATAACAAAAAATGATTTATCATTTGAAGAAATAGATAATAACTTAGTGATAAGAGTGTTTGTGGGAACTGAAAATGAAGGTAGTATTACGATTAAAGATTGGTCAATAAATGAAAATTCAAGAATAGAAAATTTTGAGTTTTCTGACGGTATTTCTTTAACTATTTCAGATTTTACAATTAGTTATGAAGAAATTGATATTTCTGATTCTCAAGTAGATAGTTTAATTCAAGAAATGTCTACATTTGGAATAGATTCAGAAGAAACAATTAATGATCTTATTCCAAAATTAGATTACATTAGTTTTGTTACTGAATAAATATATATATATAAAAAAAGACGTCATTTCAGAAGTCTTTTTTTTTGTTGCTTTCAAAAGAAAACTTAATAAAAAAAAGATTGATTATAAAATAAATTAGCTTAAAAAAAATAAATAAACAATTGAATGTAATTACAAAAAAATGAATGAAAAATTATATTTTTCCTTTCTAATTTCAAGGTGAAAAAATAAATATTATTTTTATTTTAAGATAAGGAAAATGAAAATGAAAATGAAAAAGACAGTTTTTTTAACAATATTATCCTTAATATCAAGTAGCACATTGGCAACACCGTTTGACGAATGTCCAACAGAAGCATTTTTATCTCAAAAAATTAATGGATACATAAATTATCGTGGAGTAAATCTGGCTACTGGTGATGTTAATACACTTAGATCAAATCTAGATAATGGTTTGGGAACAGATACTGTTAATGCTATTGCTTTCAATAAAGCCGATAGATATGTTTATGGTTTTAATATGACAGATTTCAAATTAATTAAATTTGATTCAAATTTCAATCCTACCGAATTAACTTTTGTTGGCTATGTTCCAACAAATTTTTACGTAGCTGACATAAAAGATAATAATTTTTATATGTATAAAAGGTCATATGGTTTTTATAGTGTAAATTTAGATTCAAGTGCAAGTGATTACTTAGAAATAAAAAGCTATCAAAATAGTGAAACAAATGTTCTTATTGCAGATTTTGCATTTCATCCTTTTAATGAGAAATTATATGCAGTTGATAACAATGGTATTTTATATGAGATAGATCATACAACAGGAGTATTTACACAATTGGGTGATACAAATGCTGGTGTAGGAACATATGGAGCTGCTTATTTTGACGTAAATGGTGGTTTTTATTTTGTAAATAACCAAGACGGGAATATTTTCAAAATAAATATGGGAAATAATGTAGGTAATTCAATAAATACAAACTCCGTATTATTTTCAAAAGCTTCACCTACAACAAGTAATGACGGAGCAAGATGCCCAACTGCTCCTTTACCACCAGTTACACAAGATTTCGGAGACGCACCTGATACTTATTTAACAACAGGGGACGCAGGAGCAAGACATACTGTTAATTATAACAATTATTTTTTAGGAGATTTGATTGACATAGATTCTGATGGCGCACCATACCCTGATAATGATAATAATCATGGACTGAGTGACGAAGACGGTGTTGAGTTTATATCTTCATTGATGGAAGATTCATTGGTGAAAACAAAAATAAAATTAGGAGGTGGAGCAAACGCTTATGTTTCTGCTTGGTTAGATTTAAATGCTGACGGTGATTTCGATGAGGGAAACGAAAAAGTAATAACTTCTCAATTTTTATCACCAGGAATTAACAATATAAACTTCACAATACCAGAAGGTGTTACAACACAAGTGGATACTTGGATGAGATTTAGATTACATAAAGATGATGATGTAAATGCTTCTTATTCAGGAGCAATGGGGTATGGTGAGGTTGAAGATTATCAAGTTGAAATACAAAACAATGAATATTCAAAAGTATATTATCCAAGTAAAAATCAATATGCTACAGTTGCTTTTGAAGATAAATGGCCTTTCAAGGGAGATTATGATTTTAATGATTTAGTTGTAGATTTTAATATAACAGAATTTTACGATTCGTCTAATTTAAAAAGAATAGAAATAGAAGGTGAAATAGAAGCTTATGGTGCAGATTATTTTAATGGTTTTGCAATTGAAATATCAGGAGATTCTGTTACTTTTAATGAGTCTATGATTGAATCTTATTTGTTCTATTTAAATGGAGATCCTAATGATAGTACAGATTCCAAAGATGAAGCATTTGATTTTTCTTATGGTAATCCAGATACAGGAAAAGTAATATTAAAACTAATGCCAGAAATAAAAGAAAAAGCATGGGTTTTAAAAGACGCAGTTTCAGTTAGCGGATGTAATTTAAATTATTTTAGAACAAATGCAAGTTGTAGTTCTTACTTAGATCCAATTCCATTTAAAGTAATTTTAACTTTAAAAGATGGAGTAGGTCCTAGTCTTGGTAATGCACCAACGCCACCATATAAACCATATATATATCTAACAAAAAATACAGGAGTAGGGATATTAGATACAATAATAGCAGGTTCTAATGATAGAGAAATTCACTTAAAAGATAATCAAGTAACATTTTTAGGAGATATAACTTTATTCGGTTTAGAATCAGATAGAAGTATATTCCCTAATTTTTTCTTAGATGAATTAAATATGCCTTGGGCAATATTGGTCACAGATGGATTTTTGACACCAACTTCGGGAACAAATATAACAGATGCATATCCTGAATTTGCTGATTTTATAAATAGTAATGGTAATGATTACAAAGATTGGAATGAAAATTATATTCCAGGAAATGTAGTAACAGATTAATGGAGATTAATATGATGAAAAAAATAACGTTAACAACGATAATAACATTAATGTTATATGGTTGTGGTGGTGGTAGTGGTAATGGTGGTGGAGATTCTACCAACGAAACCCCAGGGAGTGAAAAAATAGATCCACCTGAAGCAGTAATTACAGATTTTGATGAAGGTTCAGTTATTCCAGTTTCTTCTAATTTAAGTCCAGATTTAAGTTATACTTTTAAAACTTACAATGAAATCAAAAATTTAACATTAGACCATTCTGTTGAAATGAGTTCTGGTTGTTCTATAATAATTTATTCGAAGTATACAGGGACAAATGCTTCGAATTATAAAATGTTAGAAGATGACATTCTTTTGGAAGCTTATGAGCCAAACTGTGTATTATCAGAGGTTCGTTTATCATTTTCAAATAAAATAGAGGAACTAATGGTTGTCTATTCAGATAACACAAATGTATTTTACAGTATAATCTCAATATAATTTTTTATATTATATATAAATATAAGAAAAAATTATTAGATAAATTACAACAATTTGACTAATTGTTATAATAATTATAAAAAAGTTAAAGTTTTTTCATAAAGCTAATTGTCACCTTCTTGTTTGTTTTTCAAATTCAAGTTATCTTTTATTATAAATTTTAAACCTATTGATAATGCCCAAATAATATAAATAGGCCATGTATATGTTTGCGTTAAGAAAGTGGAACTAACAGCAAAGCTAATTGTTCCGTAAAGTAAAGAATTGTAACATCTAATGAAGAAAATATCTTTTGAATCTTTTAATATTTTTCCTATTTCATATATTCTTTTTGCTGTCTGATAGAATAAAATTAAGAAGAATGCTAAGAATATAAATCCACCTTCTGCTAATGCTTTAAGCCATGTGCTGTGCGTTTCATAATACTTTCCGTTCCAAGTATCTGTATAAAAATAATATTCATAAATAAAATTATTTATTCCTACTCCAAATATAGGATTTTCGAGTCCCATATAAATTGCAGTTATCCAAGAATTTAATCTACCTTGAATAGAAGAGTCTATGCTTATATTAGGGTTTTCATTTAGGATTAACCTATCTCCTATACCTGAAAATAAAAACAATATTGTAATAATAAACAATCCTGCTGAGATTAGAGCAAATTTATTTTTTATTTTCTGATAAAAAAAGACTCCGATTATCGAGGCAATTCCTAAAAATCCACCTCGACTTTGAGTTGCCAATATTGCTGATATCATTATTATTGCTGCTAGACCATAACATAATTTATTTAACGTTGAATTTTTTGTTGAAAATCCTGCTATTGCAAAAGCAAGAGGAAATAGAATTATCAACGATAAATCATTTGGATCGCCTAGAATTGAACCTAATTCTCTAGATATTGTTACACGAGTTTCTTCTACAAGACCAATACCATTTATTTTATTGTAAATTGCAATCAATGAAATAATAATTCCACTTGCTATTATTATTGCATTAATTAATTTGAAATCACTTTTTTTCTTTATTAATAATGACATAATTAAAGACATTAAAAGGACTTTACCATAAACATTTATGAAATAATTAAGACTATTATCAGGCATCGAAGAAAATATTATATTAAAAGGAATAAATGCAAATATATAAAATATAATTTTATTTTCGTCTGTTATTTTTACCTTCATTTTTTCATTTATAAATATATCTATAAAAACAATAAATAGCGTTGTTATTGCTAGAAGTTTAGGAATATTAAAAGGTATCATAAAGGGAAATGCTTCATGGAATCTAAAATAAGAAAATGCAATAAACAAAATAAATGCATATTCTTTAAAATAATAAGCTAACGGTAATGCTATTACTAATATTATTGGAACAAAAATAACTTCTGTTAAAAAATAAGAGGTTATTGATACCAAGACTAGAAATAAAAATAAAATATTATTGCTCGTTTTTCCTTTTTCCATTTTTATTTCCCTATTGTCCTTTCATATACCAAATCATTTTTTTTAAATGATTTATTTGAAAATAAGAATTAAAAGATTTTAAGAAAAAAATAAAACCTTCTCTCTTGTTACCAGCTAAAAAAGCACTTTCTCCTGTAAAAGCATAACAATTTGATTTTGCAATATTATAAGTTTCAAAATCACAATGTTCCTTATATTTTTCAACAATATTTATTAAATTTTTTTTTGTTATTTTCTTTCTTGTTATTGAATTTGGAAGCATAAAATATCTCATCAAAGGTTTGTTTATTGATAAAAAAGAGCCTTTTGTCGATAAATTAAGCCATAAATCCCAATCTTGCGAATATCCAAGTTCAGAGCTAAAAAGATTTGTTTTTAACAATATTTCTTTTTTTACCATTACGGAAGAAGTGCCTATTACATTTTCTTTTATAATTGTATTTATTGGCTTAGTTATTACTTTTGATTCATTGTTATTTTTTTTGAAATAATTCCAATAATCAAAATTATTACAAATATATTCTTCTTTATCGTTGTATATTGAAAAATCAGTGAATGAAAGAACAACATCTTCGTTTTCATTCATTTTTTCATATTGAATACGTAACTTTTCGGGCATCCATTCGTCATCGGAATCTAAAAAGACAATGTACTTTCCTTTTGCTATACTTATAGCTTTATTTCTCGATTCATTTACACCTAAATTTTTTTCATTTTTTATATATATAAAATTTTCAAATTTGTTTTTGAAGTTTAAAATTATATTTTCAGTATCATCATCTGAACAATCATTTACTATTATTATTTCATATTGTTCTTTAAAATTTTGTGCCAAAACACTACTTATTGCTTTTCCCAAACAGTTTTCACTATTAAATGCTGGGATTATTATACTAATTTTCATATATTTTTCCATTATTTTATACTAATCTTGAAAGAAAATATCAAGGTATTCTTTCAATTATTTTTTATAGACAATAAAAAAAGGGAGTGGTGAAATATTATGAAAATATTATATGTTTTAGATGTCTATCCAATTTTATCTGAAACGTTTATTCGTGATGAAATTGAAGAAATGACTGAAAGAGGGCATGAAATTATTATAGGAACATTTAAAAACGGTGATGACAGTTTTGAATTACCAGAACTTCTGAGTAATTATATTAATTTCAATCATTTAAAATTTTCAAAAACAAAAGCAATAAAGGCACTTTTAAAAAACATAATAAATTTAAATTTCTCCTTTAAACAAAAAAATATTCCTTTAAAAGAAATTCTATTCCATTCCGCCAAAATTTCAGAATTCATAAAAGAAAACGAAATAGAACACATTCATGCACACTTTGCTTTAAATGCTTCAGCTTTTGCCATTCAAGCTGGTAAAATGTCAAATATACCTGTTTCTTTTACTGTTCATGGGTATGACGTTAACAAAGTGAATGTTGACATACCTGCAAAATTGCAATTTGCAAACAAAGCCTTTGCAATCTGCGAAATCCTTAAAACAAGAATGATAGAAAAAAATAATCTTAATAAAGTATATGAAAATAAAATAGAAGTTATACCTTTTGGTGTAAAAGTTAAAAATAAAGTAAACAGAAAAATAAGAAATGATAGATATCTGTTTGTTGGAAGATTTAATAAAGTAAAAGGTATTGAGCATATTTTAAATATATGGGAAAAGGATAAATCTCTTAATTGGATAGATTTAATTGGATTTGGGGAAGAGGTGGAAGAAAGAGAAATAAGAGATAGAATATCAAAAAATAACTTAAAAATTAATATTATAGGAAAAAAAACAAGCAAAGAAATTTATAAAGCGATGGCTGAATATAAAGCAATCATTTTACCTTTTCAAATAAATAAAGTTACAGGAGAACAAGATACTGGCGCAATTGTTGCAAAAGAAGCTATGTTAAATGAGATTCCTGTTGTGACGACTGATTTAATACCACATATTGTTGATAAAAATACAGGTTTTATAGCCAAATCAGGAGATACAAAAACTTTATTTAATGAAATAAAAAAACTTGATTCATTAAGCGAAGAAGAAATAAAAAGGATTACAGATAATGCTTATTTAACAATTTTAGAGAAATACTCGATAGATAAGCAAATTAAGGATTTTGAATCATGTATAATAAAATTAAATCAATATGCAAAAACATAGATTTGAAAAACAACAATATCAAATCTTTTCTGTACTACATATTGAGTTTTAGTTTTGTAAAAGGCACTTCATTCTTATTAATCCCTATTTATGCAAATAACCTAGAAAAAGCAGATTATGGTCATTTAGTATTTTTAATTACATTGTTAAGTTTATTTTCTTTAATTACTGATTTGGGTTTAAACAATGGTTTATATAGATTCATAAAAAACAAAAAAAGAGATTCTTATATTTTATCAAATACTCTTTTTATTTCATTCTTTTTTAATATTTTCACCTATATATTTGTTTTATTAATTTTCAAAAATTTAAATTCATTTTCATATGAGGTGACTTTAAATCATATTAGTGTTTTGTTTCTATCTTTAATAATGTCTTCTTTTACAATGTTAAACTTAACTTGTTTAAGAATATATAACAAAAGCTTTGAATATATGCTGATTAGCATTTTACAACCTATTTGTCATCTAGGAATATTTTTATTGCTTATTGTTATTGATAAAGTTAGTATTGATTCATTATTATTATCTACTTTATTTTCTAATACATTAACAGCTATTATAACGTTTACTTTAAATAAAAATATGTTTTCTGTTCTTATTAGAATTAAAATGATTAAAAAATTGCTCAATTATACGATGGGAACTACAATTTCTGTTATTGCTTTGTATTTTTTAACAGGTTTTGATAAGATTTTTTTATCTTATTATTTAACTCCAGAGGGTTTAGCAGATTACTCTATTATTCTTTTGTTTTCTTCTATAACCATATTATTAATGGAGCCTATCTCTCTATGGTATTTTGCAAATAGGATAAGACTTGTTAAAAAAAATAAATCTAAATTTGAAAAGATAACCTCTTTTTTAGTGATTGTTAACATTTGGATTGCAATTTTAATATTAATTAATGTTAAAGATTTCTTTTATGATATGATCCCAGAAAATTATAATTTAAATATTGAGCTGTTGATATTATCTATTTTATCATTTCATTTAAAATATCTAGGAACTATTATAAATATTGGTTGCTTCCTTGGTAAAAATACTAATATTGTAGCAAAAATAAATATATTCTCTGCTTTTGTAGCATTAGTGTTGTACTCTTTAATTCCAGATAAATCTAATTATATTCAAGTTATTTATGCTATTGTCGTTGGTTACTCTATCTTGTTAATTTTAAATTTTTATTGTTCTCAAAATAGATTAAAGATAAACTATGAAAAAAATGAAATCTTTACGAATTATATTGTGTCTATTTTCTTAGTGTCAACAATTATATATTTTGATTTAAATAATTTATTATCAAATATATTAATTTGTTCAATATTTTTAATTTTAAATATAAGAGGTTTTAAGAATGATAAACAAATTAGAAATAAAAAACAATATAAAGCATTCAAAAAAGCCGCAATATAGATTAACAAGAGAAATTTATTATATTATTAAAAAAATTGAAATACCTAATATTTTAATTATTAATTTTATATATAAATTTATTTTTAAAATATGGTCATTCTTGTCATCTGTTATTTTTAAGCTATATCATTTTTTTATTGTTAAACCTATATTTCAATCTTTTACAAAGCATTGTGGTCATTCTTTGTTTATTGAAAGTAAGATACCACAAGTTTGGAATTCTCCAGATATCTATATAGGTGATAATGTTAAACTTTCTGGTTACACTTCTTTTTTTGGTTGCCCTTTTTTAAAAACAAAATCTCAATTAAAAATTGGTAATAATAGTTATATTGGTTATTCAACAACATTAGCAATTGGAAAAAAAATAGAAATTGGAGAAAATGTTAAAATTGCTGCGCATTGTTTTTTAGCGGGATATTATGGACATCCTATTGATCCAGAAAAAAGAAAAATGAATCATAATGAGGAAAATATAGGTTCTATTAAAATAAAAGATAATGTTTGGATTGGAACAAATGCAAAAATAATGAAAAATATTACGATTGGTGAAAATAGTATTATTGCTGCTGGTTCTGTTGTTACAAAAGACGTTCCTGAGAATGTTATTGTTGCTGGCAATCCAGCAGTCGTAGTTAAACAAGTTAAGGTAAAAAAAGATGAGAATTAAACTAGTTATTATTCTAAATTTATTTGTTTTTGGTTGTGCAAATCAACAAGATCATACATATTTATATAATACTCTAGAAAATTATGAAATTGTTTTTGTAGATTCTAAAATAACAAAAACTTCTGAATTAGCTTTAAAACAAATCAATGCTGACGTTAGTGTTGAAGATATTGAAGTTTTCTTATACAGACAAGATAAATCAGATATAAAATCTATATTGATTGCTAATGAAAAAAAGATAGTAATTAGTAGTTTTTTAAAAAACAAATCTGTTAATTTTATTTATAATCCTAAAATTGATAATAAAAATGGATTGTTAAAGGCAGGGGAAAAATGAGTAAAAATTTTTTTGAAAATAATTATTTAATATTAGTTAATGTGTGGAATAATAGGTATAAAATGCTAACATTACCTATTCTTTTTGCAATTATTTTCTCATTTTTTCATTCTATTATACCTGAAAAATATAAAGTAGAAATTAGTCTTCTTATTCAAGAAACCTCTGAGCTTAATCCACAATTAAGTGATCTTTCAACAAATCCAATTCAAAGAAAAACTATATTTTATGAAGATTTGATTAAAAGTAAAAAAGTTATTGAGTCTGCTATTGATGTTACAAAATATTCAAATAGAGAAGATAAAGACTTTAAAGATTTTAAAGATAGAATAAGAGAAGGTTTGTCATTAAAACAAACTTCATATCATAAAAATGATAGAAATTTATTTAAAATTTCTTTCAAATGGGACGATAAAAATCAAATAAAAGATTTATTCAAAGAAATAAACAATTCATTTATAAGTGAATTCAATAATTACAATATTGCATCGATTAATAAAAGTAAAAATTTTATTGCTGAACAATTAAAAATTAAAAAGGAAGAAATTTTATCAAGTGAAAAGAAAATAATTGATTTTAAAATAAAACATAAAGATATTGCAGCAAATCTTATGGGTTTTGATTATAAAGAAAATGCAGAATTAGATCAAAGAATAAGAAAAAAAGAAATTGATTACTTGAGTTTAAAAGAAAAATTCGAAGTGCTTCAATTAAAATTATTAAGAGATAATCCTGTAAAAAAGATGCTTGAATTGAAAATTGCGGAACATGAAAAAAATCTTTCGAATTACAAGTTAAAATATACAGAAAATCATTCTTCTGTCATTCGTGAAAAAAAAATATTAAAAGAATTAAATCAAAAATTATTTGAAATTGACAGTGATACTAATCTCAATATATCTGAAATTAAAGATTATTTATTGCGAAGTGAAGGTGCTGTACCTTATTTTCTTTTAGATAAAATACATGAATTAGAAGATTTAAAAATAGAAAGAAATAAGGCTGAAAGAGAGCTTGTTGTTATGAAAGAATTGAAAACACAACAACAAAAAGGATTGGAAAATTTTGGTAATCTATATGTTATGCTAAAAGATTTGGAACAAGATTTGGAAATAAAAGAAGAAAGATATAATAAGCTTTTAGAAAAAGAAGAATTCATTAAAATCACAAAAGATTTGAAAAAGTTCGAAAAACAAGAAACTATACAAATGATGAACCAAAATAGTATAGAAATTATATCTTTAAAACCTCCAAAATTTGTTTACATTATTCTTGGGTTTATATTTGGGATACTGTTAGTTCTTTCATTATCTGTATTTTCTTTTTTAATGAATCAAAATTTAATAAAGAAAAGAGATATAGAGAATATTTTAAATTCAGATGTTATAACAAGAGTGCCTCATATTAAAAAAATAGAGGAATTATAATGAAAATAATTCAAGTAGTTGAAAAATTGGATGTTGGTGGATTAGAGAGAATAGTAATGGATTTATCTAATAATTTATCAGAAAAACATAAAGTTTTAATTATAAGCCTTCAAGATTTCGACAAAAAAAAGATAAAAAAATGGATAAAAATAAATGAAAATGTTGAAGTTTTATCCTTATTTAAAAATAAAGAATCGAATAATACTTTATCTATTTTTAAAATCATTTTAAAAATGAGGAGTTTAATTTTAAATTTTAAACCTGATGTTGTCCATTCTCACCACTTAGGTCCATTATTATATTCCACCCTATCAACACTAGGATTAAAGGTTAAAATAATTCATACAGAACACGATGTTTGGTATTTAAACAATAAGAAAAGTTTTTTTATAAGAAAATCTTTAAGTTTTATTAAAAAACATAAAACAATTGCTTTAACGAAAAAAATGGAAAAAGTTCTAAATAATAAATTCAAAATCAAAAATACAGATATTATATTTAATGGTATAAATTTTGAGAATTTAAATTATATTGACAATGCAAAACAAAAATTGAATATAAATGAAGATTTTGTTATTGGTTGTTGTGGAAGAATTGAAAAAGTAAAAAATCACAAATACCTTATAGAACAAGCTAGAAAAAATAAAGACATAAGATTTCTTATTGCAGGAGAGGGTAGTCTACTTGAAGAATTGAAAAAGAAATCACCGAAAAACGTAACTTTTTTAGGACATCAGAATGATTTATCTTTGTTTTTTTCAGCAATAGATATTTTTTGCCTACCTTCAGAAAATGAAGGCTTACCATTATCAATATTAGAGGCATACTACTACAATATACCTGTTTATTCCACTAAGGTGGGTAGTATTAATGAAATTATTTGTGATGAAGCATACTTTATAAACACAAGTGAAGATTTGAATGTTTTCAACATAAAAGAAAATAAAAAAATAAAAATGAAAGAAAATATAGAAAATCAATTTTCATTATTAAGTATGACTAAAAAATATTTATTAACATATGAGGATTAAAACATGACTACTACAATATTCTTGATATTAATTTCTTTAGTTGTTTACAACCATATTGTGTATCCATTATTTTTAAAATTAGTTAAAGAAAATAAAGAGTCCAATAATGGAAGTGTAAGTATTGATTATGAAAAAAAGGTTGCAGTTGTTGTTTCAGCATTTAATGAAGAAAGGTTTATAGAAGAAAAAATTTTAAATTTTAAATCTTTAAATTATAAAAATAAAAAGTTATTTATTTATAATGATGGTTCGAAAGATGAAACTTTTGATATTCTAAAAAAATATAAACATGAGAATAATATTTTTATATTCAATAAAGTTAAAAATAGAGGTAAGGTAGATTCTATAAACTCTTATATAAAAAAATATTCTATGGATTTTGATTATACAATTTTTACAGACGCAAGCTCTTCATTTGATTCAGATTTTATAGAAAGAATGGTTTTCAAAATTGAAGAAAAAGAAAATATTTCTGTCGTTTCATCTAGTTATATTCCACACAAAGATTCTCCTGATCAAAAATATTGGGTTTACCAAAGGAAAATAAAATCAAAAGAAGAATGTCTTGGTAATGTTTTAGGTGTTCATGGTTCTGGTTATATGATTAAAAATTCTTATCTAGAGGTTCTTGACGTAAACATTATAAACGATGATTTTGTTATACCTTCTAAAACAATAAAGAAAGACGGGAAGGTTGTTTACTCAAATATTCCTAGTTATGAATTAGAAAATGACAATAAAAAAGGTCTTAATTTTATAAGAAGAGTTCGTATCGGGGCAGGTAATATGCAGCAAATTTTTTCCTGTTTCTATTTGTTTAATATATTTAAAAGACCACTTACTGCTTTTAATTTTTTTTCCATAAAAGTGTTGAGAACTTTTATGCCTATAATATTGTTATCAATAATTTTATTGACTCCATTCGTCGAAAATGAATTTATTATGAAAATGTCTACAGTCTTTTTTAGTTTTTTAATTATTTATATTGTTTTAATGCTTTATTTTAAAGAATTACAATCAAAAAAGGTATTTAATCTCCCTTTGTATGTATTAAAATCTTATTATTATTCTGGTGTTGGTATTTACTACTATCTCATTGCAAAAAGAATAGGTGGTTGGTATGATCCTTTATATAGTAAAAGGTTGGCTTTTGTAAAAAGAACAATTGACGTTTTATTTTCTATTTTATTGTTGTCGTTAAGTACTCCGATATTATTAATTTCAATATTTTTCTTAAAAATTGAAAATTTTAAAGCACCTGTTTTTTTTAAGCAAACAAGGGTAGGTATTATTAAAGATGGTAAACAACATTATTTCAAAGTAATAAAATTAAGATCTATGATTGTTGACGCTGAAAAAGATACAGGGGCTGTTTTTGCGACAAAAAACGATCCTAGAGTTACAAAGGTTGGTAGAATTTTAAGAAAATTTAGAATTGACGAGATTCCTCAATTTTTTAATGTTCTTAGGGGGGATATGTCATTAGTTGGACCACGACCTGAAAGACCCGAAATAATGGAAAAAATCAAATATGAAGTTCCATATTTCTATAAAAGAACAGAGAATATAAAACCTGGCATTACTGGTTTAGCACAAGTTAGATCTGGATACAATGAAACATTTGCTGATTTAAAGGAAAAATATGAAATTGATAAAGAGTATAAGGAAAAAAGCAATGAATCAATATTAGAAATAATTTATACAGATATCAAGATAATGTTTTCTACAATATCAGTAGTATTGTTAATGAAGGGATTGTAAAAATAAAAGTTTTTTAAGTAGGTTTTTCATTTTTTTTGAAAGAAAAAATATGTTTATATTCTCTTTTTTATAATGTAAATAGGAGAATAAATATGAAGTTAATTTTATTACTTTCAGCATTTTTTTTAGCTGGATGTGTCCATTATTCAAACGTGGAAGAAGGAAAAAATGGATTAACATTGCACTCTACAGACCTTGAAGACTTTAATGATTGGAAGTGGGAACAGGAAGCAGGTGATATTAACAATATGGAACATTTATTATTTAAAGCTAATCACCTACATTCTCAATTAGAAATAATGAAAATTAAAGGAGGTTTAAATTGCATTCCTGCCCAAATTAAAATTTCTGAAAGATATGTTAAGAGATTTTATTCCGAATATTATAATAAATTAATGAATGACTCTCAAACGACATTAATAAAATTAGAAAGACAGAATAAGAAAATAAGATTAATGTTGGAAGAAGTAAAATATGAAACTTCCTGCCTACCTGATAAAGATATATATTTAGCTGAAATTAACAAAAAAATTAAAAATATTGAACAAAAAGGTATTTTCTTTGAGAAAGATGATAGCCGTTTATCAAAAGAATCATTGCGAAAAGTAAGACAAATTGCTTATTTGTTGAAAGATTTTGAAATTGAAGGTGCAATGGTTTATGGTCACTCTAGTGATGAAGGAAGCGTAGAATATAATTATAATTTATCTAAAAATAGAGCCTTATCTGTTAAACGTGTTTTTGAAGATGAGGGTTTTGATCATCAAAGTATAATATGGCGTTCTTATAGTAAGAAAATTAGAAACTCTGAGATTCCGAAAGAAAATAGAAGAGTACATATAAGGGTTGAAGATATTAATATTGAAAACATGAAAAAGGTAAATAGAATTAAAGTTGATTATAGGATTAAAGATTGGGATATTGAGGATTACTGAAAGGTGTATTAAATGAATATAAGAAAAATAATATTATTAGCTGTAATAATTATAACTCCGTTATTTTCTTTCGCAGAAGACAATTATATATTAAAAGAAGGTGACGAAATAAAAATAAATCTTCAAGAAGTTTCTGATTTTGAGACAGAATTTCAAATTGACAAAGAAGGCTATGTATATTTGCCAGAAGTCGGAAAATTAAAAATATCAAATTTGAATCTTAAGGAAGCAAAAAATAAATTAATTTCAAAATTATCTAATTTCTTTAAAGATTCTGACTTGATTGAAGTTGAGGTGACTTCAAAAAACAAGTATATTTTTGTATTAGGTTATGTTTCAGAACCAAAAGAAGTGCTTCTGTCAGATAAAGAAAATATCCAGATTGCAATATCTAAAGCAGGTGGTGTTAAACAAGGTGCTCAACTTGATAAACTTCAAATAAAAAAAAGTAATGGTAAAAATATAATTTTCAATTATAAAAAATACTTAGATTCAGGGAAAAATGAAAATTTACCAGAATTAAATACATTAGATACTATATTTGTTCCTTCTTCTCCTCTTATTGGTAATGTTCAAGCAGATTTCAATCTAGAAAGTATTAGGGCTGAAAGTGGCTCTTCTGATGTTAAAAATTCTGTAACTGTTTTTGGTGAAGTTCATAAACCAGGTATTTACAATTTTAAAGAAGATCAAGGTTTGGTTGAATATATTATGAAGGCTGGTGGTGTCACTAGGTATGGTGATGTTGCAAAAATAAGAGTGATAAGTGGTGAAGTTCCTAAAATTTTTAATCTTAAGCATTATTTAGATAGTGGTTCGTCAAAAGACAAACTTGTTGATATAATAAGAGGTAGTACTATTTATGTTCCTATAATGGATAAAGACGTAGAAAAAACAGGAACACAAGTCTTTTTGATGGGTGAAATAAAGAATGCAGGTGTTTATGAAATAAAAGAAAATACTACATTTATTGACGTTATAGCAGCCGCAGGTGGACCTTCTAGGTTCGCAGATACGACACAAATAAAAATAATAAGACATGACGGTGGTATTATTAAATTTAATTTAAATAATTACGTAAATAATATAGGAAACGAAACCATTCCTAATTTATTAATCGGTGACGTTATTTTGTTTCCTGAAAAAGCTTCTTATGCCGAGTCTGCATGGCTTAAAATACCACATGATAATGCCGTTCAAGTTCTTGGTGCTGTTAATAACCCAGGAAGATTCCCTTGGGCTGATGAGATGTCTATAATAGATTTAATAGCTCATGCAGAAGGTCCTAGTCAACAAGCGGATTTGGAACGTGTTAAAATTTTAACTTATGGTAAATATGGTGAACAACCTGTTAAGTTTTTTAATTTTAATACAATTTTAAAAGAAGGTATTGAGTTTTCAGAGTTACCTAAAATAAAAGCTGGTTTCACCGTGGTTTTTGAAGAACTGCCACATGATCCTACAGATAATAAATCAAAATGGATTAGACAGTCAGCAGATAGATCTGTATATGTTTTCGGAGCGGTTAAAGCTTCTGGTCGATATGCTTTTGATGAACACATGTCTTTTTTAGATATTTTTGCAGCAGTAGAAGGTCCTTCCGAAGAGGCGGATCTAAATGCGATACAGATAGTCCATAGAAATTCTTATAAAACAGACGTAGAAACTTTTGATTTCGGTTTGTATATGATGACTGGTGATGAAACATTATTACCAAAAATTAAAATGGGAGATACCATATTTGTTCCATACAATAGCACTGAACCTTTCAATAAAAATAGTGAAAATACAATTAAAGTAATGGGTGATATAAATAAACATGGTGTTTATAAATATAATGATGATATGACCATTATTGATGTTCTAGCTGAGACAGAAGGATTTAAAGAAGGTGCTCTTCTTGATAAGATTATTATTGTTAATATGTCTTGTTGTGAAACAAGTAGATCTTATTATTTCGATTTTGAAGACTTTATGGCAGATCCTGATTATGTCAAGCTGCCTGTTTTGAGACCTGGTGATATCATTTTTATTCCAAGTAAAGATAGAGCCGTCTGGGATAGTTTTATGAATACAGTTAGAGATGCGGTATTAATCGCTTCGTTATTAGCATTAGTAGGAGTAATTTAAAATGTTGAAATCAATTGTTCCAAGTGATTATTTAGAAATAGATTGTATAGTTAAGCAATTAAAAGAAAAAGAAATTAATTTATTTTTATATACTCAACATAATGAGGGTTTTACTACTCTTTTAAATAGTGTGTTTAAAAACATCTCTAAAAAACATAAAAAAATAGCTTTTTTTGATTTTAATACTCATTTTAAAGAAAAACATTTTTTTGAAGATGACAAATCTACACCATATATAGAACTTGAAAACAATAAATTAATGAAGTCAATTGATGATAATATAGAAGATTTACATTATTTCTTTTTTCAGGATTCAAACTTCGTTCCTTCTGAACGAGAGGATTTTATTTCAAAGTTTAAAGATAAAATTACTGAAATAAAAGAAGATTATGATTATATTTTTGTAAGTAATGAACCTATACTTAATAAAAACAAAAACAATCTACAGTTATCAGAATTATCTTTTCTTGTTGATAAAACTTTTTTTATAATAAAAAGTGACTATATTTCTCGAATAAAATTAGAAAATGTAAAAGAAGATTTAGATAAGTCAAATATAAAGATAGACGGAATTATTATTAATGATTATGATTTTATAAATTTATTTGAACAATTACAAAAAAGAGTAGATAAAATAAAAGGTTTTTTACCTGAGAATTTATATGAAAGGATTATTCATACCTTAAAAGAACTTAAATACAGCAATCAATTATAAATTTTTAAAAATTTATCACCAGATTTTTTACCAAATAAAGATTCAAAAGTATTTAACGAAGCTTTTTTAATTTTTTCGCTTTCTTTTTCATCCAGTGAATCTATTTTATCTATTGCTGATTTCATTTCTTCTATGTTTTCGACTAAGAATCCATTTTTTCCATTTTCTATTATATTTGGTATTTCTCCTACTTTATAACTTATAACTATTAATCCACGAGACATTGCTTCAATTAATACGTAAGGTAAACCTTCGTATTTTGAAGTTATAAGAAGAACGTCTGTATGTTTCCATATTATTTCTTGATTAGATACATAACCATAAAAAAATAAATTTTTTCTTTTAGGAATTAATTCATTTAATTCACCATTTCCAAAAATATTAAATTTTAAATCATTATAACATTTTGATATATCTATAAAATCACTAGGGTTTTTTTCTGATGATAGTCTTCCTATAAATGATAAATTCTTAAGTGTTGTTTCAGGAATATAGTCTGAATCTTTGTTTATGAAATTATAAACAACTTCTTTATTAAAAGTTAAAAGTTGTTTTTCTATTGAATTACTTATCGCTATATTTTTGTTAGACAAAAAAGCACTTTTTTTATCTAACATTTCATAAAGAAAAACTTTTCCTTTATGTTTTTCTCCTGAATGATAACTACATATTACATTATGTCGATATATTAATTTGTACATTTTATTGAAAATGTTTGCCTTGTAACCATGTGAATGAAACACCGAATCAGTGTTGTCTTTAATTTCTTGTTTAAGATTTCCTTCAGTATATTTTATATCATTTTCTTTTAATATTTCCCTTAGTGCATTTTTTTTGTATTTTGTAATAAAAATAACTTGAACATTATGATTGTTTTCTTTTAAAAATAAGCAAAGTTGAGTAATGTGAGTTTCTATTCCACCAAAATTTTTTGAATCTACAATTTGAAATATTTTCATTTTTAACCTTTTTATTTGATTATATAAAATAGACATTGAAGATATAAAAATAATCACAAAAAATTGGAATATTTTTTCATTTATATAGTTCTTCTAAATAATAAATAAAAGAGGAATGTTTTGAAAATTAATAAATTCAAATTAGCTATTAAAAAGACATTTATATTTCTACCTATTTTTGTTATAGGTTTTAGTCCGTTTTTTGAATACCATTGGATTGTAGATAATCTATTAGGGTTGCAAAATTTTTTATATATATACTTTTTTTGTTTATTAATGTTTTTTATTTTAACAAAAGAACGTATAAATATTTTGTTAACTGTTTTTTCTTGTTTTTTATATTATGTTTATACTTTTGTAAATACAAATCCAGAGTATAAATTAAATGAGAATAAAAAATATCAAGTTTTCTCAACTATTCAATATAATATGTTCTTTAATCAATCTTCTATAAAAAAAATAAATTCTGTAATCAACGATACAGATCCTGACTTTCTTATTTTTCAAGAGTTAACAACAGATATGGGAGTTGCTTTATATGATAAATATAAAAATACTTATAAGTACTCTATTGGAAGAAAACCCAGAGAAGGTTTTCCTAATAATCAATTATTTATGAGTAAGTATGAAATATTAGAAGGAAAAATAGAAGAATTCGAAAATAAAAAATACAGAGTTATTGAGGCAAATATAAATTTAAATGGAGAAGAAGTTTTTTTCTATATTATGCATCCACCTTCTCCAAAAACAAAAAAAAATTGGGAAAACAGAAATTTTCTTTTGAATGAAGCAAATTTAACGCTTTTAACTCAAAGAAATCCATTTTTACTTATAGGAGATTTAAATATAACACCTAACTCTAATCAATTTAAGCATATTTTCAAAAAAGAGTTTTATAATTTTAATTTACTTGAAAAAGGAAATACTTGGCATGCATTTAATATTCCGATTGTCTCAGAATATATATTGGTTAATGAAATAGATCTTTCTTTGAGTTCCAAGAATATATATTTAGTAGAAAAAAAACATTTTGAAAATATAAAAACTTCCGATCATTACCCTGTATTTTCAAAATTTAAATTATTAAAAAAGGAGTGAAAATGAATAAAAAAATTATGGTAATAGGTTGTGGTTTTGTTGGTTTGTCTAATGCATTACTTTTATCTGAGCGTAATACTGTTTTTGCTATTGATAAAGATGAAATAAAATTAGATATATTAAAAAAGAAAAAAATACCTTTTAAAGACAATTTAATGGAAGAATTTATTTTAAAAGACAATTTAAACATTTCCTTTCATAAAAATATAGAATCTGATTTTATAGATTCTGATTTTACTATTATATCAACACCCACAGACTATAATTCAGAAACAAATGAATTTGACACAAAAAGTATTGAAAAGGTTCTTTCTGATTTGAATCATAAAAAATATCAAGGTGTTATTGTTATAAAATCGACAATACCTATTGGTTATACAAAGAAAATATCAGCAAAATTTAAAGATTTGGAAATTCTTTTTTCTCCTGAGTTTTTAAGAGAAACAACAGCATTAGAAGATAATTTATATCCTGATAGAATTATTGTTGGTGCAGAAAGAAATCAGGTTGATTGTCAAAAAATTTTTGCTTTATTGTTAAATGATTCTGCACTTAATAAGCCTGATCTTCTATTTACTTCGACAGAAGAAGCAGAAGCTATAAAATTATTTGCAAACACTTATTTAGCAATGAGAGTTTCATTTTTTAATGAACTCGATTCTTTTGCTATGAATAAGGGGTTAAATACGAAAAATATAATAGAAGGTGTTTGCAAAGATAAAAGAATTGGTGAACATTACAATAATCCTTCTTTTGGTTATGGTGGTTATTGCTTACCAAAAGATACGAAGCAATTACTATTTAATTATCAAGGAATACCGAATGAATTAATTTCTGCTGTTGTTAAGTCTAATAAAACAAGAAAAAATAATATAGTTGAAAATATTGTTTCAAAAATAAACAAAAATAGCATAATTGGGGTATATCGATTAGTAATGAAAGAAGGTTCTGATAATTTCCGTTCTTCTTCAATTTTTGGAATTATAAATAGATTAGAAAAATTAGGTTACACTATTAAAGTTTTTGAACCTAATATTAGTTCTCCTAGATTTATGGGATATTCATTAACCAACAATTTAGAAGATTTCAAAAAAGAATCTGATTTAATACTCTGTAATAGACTTACTGAAAAATTAGATGATGTTTCAGAAAAAGTCTATACTAGAGATATTTTTAATGAAGATAAATAATATTCTTTATTTAAATTTATTTTGATTTTTTATAATGGATATTATAGCTTCTTCAGATCTATGTTTCCATGTTTCATGGGAAAGTTTTTCTCTTATTCCCAATATTCTATTTTCTTTATCTTCTTTTGTTTCATTGCAAAAATTATTTATTCCTCTAAGCCAAGATTCGCAATCTTCTTGTATTTCTAAAAATCCTTCATATTCATGAACTGCTGGTATATCTGTTGATATCACAGGTTTCCCTGTTGCCAAATACTCTCTTAGTTTTAAGGGGTTACAGTGTGTCGCATAATCATTATGTAGAAAAGGTAGTAATAATATATCCCATTCTTCTATTTTTTTTACTAATTCATTATGTTGTAGAGCACCATGAAATTTAATTCTTGGATTTTCTAAAAATTTTTTATCGATATTTTCATCAACATGACCAATCATTTCAAGTTTAAGTTTTTTGTTTCTAAATAATAAATTCTCAATTAATTTGTAATTTAATCGTGTATCTATTCCACCATAAAAACCTAATCTTATATTGTCTTTTTGGATTTCTTTTTGATTTACATTAAAGAAACAATCATGAACACCGTGCGGAAGCATTATTGTTTTTTCAGATTTAAATTTTTTATATAATTTTTTACTCGTTGTAAAAATTAAATTTGATTTTTCTATTAGTTCTTTTTCTTTTTTTTCTACAATTTTGTGGTCTACTCCTGGCAACGCAGTGAAATCATCACAACAATAATAAACAATAAAGTCGCCCTCTGTTACTTCTAAGTAATCAATTGCACTTGGTAGTGTTAACCAAACAATTCTCTTCAGGGCTTTCTTTTTATGAATTGTTTTTTTCATTATAAATTGATTCAATTTAATCAATAAAGGATTTTCAGCAAGTGGATAGACTAAAGGCTTTATGATTTCGATATTTGAGTAATTAAGATCTTCTTCTGGATATATCCTTATTTTTCTGTCCGTTAACTTTTCAAAAATTCTAAACATATCTGTTTTATTTATTTTGGGTTTTCTCATTCCTATTGAATTAACCCATTGAACTTTATATTTTTTCTTTATTTCATTGATTAAGTGTTGTGTGCTAGATGGATGTCTATTGTAATCTTCGCCAAAAACTAAAAACTCCACATAAATCTCCTATATTAATTAATTCCTCGATAAATATAAGAAATGAAAAGTCAATAAATTATTTCATATAAATGAACCTATTTATCTTTTTATTTTAAATTTTGATTTTTTTTCTGGAACTTGATTTCTCCTTAAGAAAAGAGAACCTCCATTTTGGTTAAATTTTAACTTTGCAGCTTCGAATTTTTTATCAAAATCTATTATTTTATTTTTGTAGATTCCTGAGTTTCTTTGATTTAATAATTCTGGTGTTTTTTGAAATAAACTAAAGCCATATTCTAAATATTCTTTAATATTTTCATTTCCTTTAAAAGTGAAGCCTAACTTTATAAAAGACTTTAATGAAGCCAATGAAGATACTTGTGCGCCCAAATCTTGATATTGATTAAAAGCTTCTTTCAATAATTCAGTACCAATTCCTAAATCACGGAATTCTTCTTTTACTATAAATTGAGAAATTGAATTTTCAGCAGGTGAATATTTAGCATTTTCCATTACATCAATAAAGCCTAATTCATTTGATATTCTATAAATATTAAATTCTTCGTCAATAAGCTCTTTTTTAAACTCAGGAATATACTCTACATTAGTTCCTTTAAGAACGTCTATCGTTGTGATTTCCATTTTTGCAAGCGCAGCAGCTCTATGAACACCGTCTATAATGTCACCATTTTCGTCGATAACAATTTTAGGCATATTTTTTAATCCATTTTCTTTTGTTTCTTCGACGATATCATTAACTTTATCTTCATCAATATAATAAGAATGTGTATTTAAAGCCGCAACAAAATAATCAGAAGTATGGTTATAATATTTATATTTTTCTAAACGTTCTGCTAAATCACCGTCTGCATAATCTTCTTCATCGTGTATTCTAGAAACAACATTACTAATGTCATATTCTTCAAATTGTCTTATAATCATTTAAACCTCTCTCTTATATATAAATATTATATAACAAAAGTATTCTTCTACAAAAAGAATTACCAATCTAATCTTAGATTATCAATTTATTTGAGATAAAAAACCAAAAGAGACAAGTCAACGACTTATCTTTTTTATTTTTTATTTTTTATGTTATAATTAGACTATATCAAATGGAGATTGAATAAATGGATAATGATAACAAAGATTTTAAAATTGAATTAATGAAGTTAATACAAAAAGCAAATCAAGAACAGGCAATTTTTAGAGAAAGTCAAGATATTGCAAGTAAAATATTTAGCTTAGAATCTATAAAAAAACAAAACATAAAAGACGCTAAAAGAGTATCAAATGAAGAAGGTGAGTTTTTTGAAAAACTTTATTCCTCTAGTGACAATGATATAGATAAAAGAATTAATACAATAAAGAATTCGGTAGATAGATTGATAACAAAAGATGAAATGGACGAAATCAATAAAAAATTAACTCAAGATTATATGGAAATGAGTAAAAAACATGGTGTTTATGATGTTGCATTCCAACTTGATTCTCGTTATCCTGGTGGTTCTGAAACATTTAGGAACATTATTAAAGAATTAAATAAAGAAGGTTCGAATATTGGTATTGTTTATGACAAGCCAAGAGACTTAAAGAAAAATGAACTTGACGCTTCATTCTTAGTAGTAATGCCTTCTGCTTCTTATGCTAAATTTAATGAAAAAATTCATGAAGATCAAAAAGATTCACGTAAAGAAGTAATCGGACATAGAAGGGAATGTTTCTTCTTACCAGTATTAAATAAGAAGAATACGTTGGAGGATATTAAAAACTCAGTAGAAAAAATGTTAAAAGAAGATTCTTTAACACCATTGTTTTCATTTAGATTTGATGTTGGAATGGGATATTCTGAGTTATTTGGTAGTAACTATCAATCAGAAGAAAAAGTTTTACGTGGTATTAATAATTATATTTCTCAAATTGAAGCAATAGAACTTAGTGGTTTTGAAGGAAAAGTTTATCATAACAGAATATCAGATATAATGACTTCTTCTGCCGTATATAGTAGAAACGCAGAGAATGATTTCGCAGGACATACGCTAACGCCTTTAAAAGAAGCTATTGTTTATGAAAATAAATTAGAAAACTCAAATGATTTAAAAGCAGAAGGTAAGGTTAAAAAGAAAAAAAGAAGCCCAAGACTTTAAAAAAGAAAAAAGACCATCTGGTCTTTTTTTTGATTTCGCACTCCTTTTATGATAAAATAATCTTTTGAAAAATTGAGGAATTAAAATGATAGAATATCTAGTATTAACAAAAAACAATGAAAGAACTAAAAACTATGAGTTTAAATGTTCTGAAAAAAAGATTGAAGACTTTGAAGAAGAAATGGTGATTGAGTATTTCTTTGGAGAATTCGATTTTGATAGTATAGAAGATTTATTGACAGACAAAGATTATAATTTTAGTGAAGTAGATAATGAGATAATAGAAATGGAAATAATATCTATGGAAAATGCAGAAAGACTGCATGTTGATATTCTTAGTTGGGAAAATAAGATAAAAGTTTTAATTGAAAAATCAGAAGAAGAAATAAAAAAAAGAAAAGATATGGAAAAAATTAAAGAATTGAAAGAAAAGTATCCAGAAGAATTTAAATAATTAAAAGCCGTAGTTCACTCTACGGCTTTTATCTTATGGTCTATTTATTCTTCTTTTTTTCTTGTAAATAATAGTTGTCTCTTTTTTATTATTATTTTCAATATCATTATTTTTTTGTTCCACAACAGGTCTATGTTTATCTAAATAATTGTTTATAGGATTTATTGCAACACAACGAGAGTTTTCATTATCAAAACAAACTTGATGATTTCCTATTAAAAGGTCTTTTTCTTTGACCTTATATTCATTTACTCTTAATTCTTCATCTCTTAAAATTTCTTCAAGCCCTTCGTTTTCTTCTAACCATTTAAACAATGAACCATTGTTTTCAAAGCCAAAGATTAATGATTCTGTTTTGTTTCTATAATATATATTTCCAAAATAAAGACTTAAAATACCATCAACCATAGGTGCTGTATTTGTAGGGAAATCAAATTTATCAGTTAATGGTTTATCTAAGTCAGAAAAATGATTAAAGAATCCAACAAAATTTTTGTTTTCAATTCTGAGCACGGAAACTTCTTTTTCTGCTTCAAATACTTTTTTTTCTAATAATTGGTCATAAAAATCTTCGTAATGTATTTGAAGAGTTAATTTTCCACTGTTGTATTTATCAGGAACAATAGCATTTTCTATTAAAGCTATCGAATCTAATACTTGGTAATCATAGTCAATACCCGATTTTTTTAAAAGACGATTAAAATCTTCTGTTACAGTAGCAATAACAACATTGATATCATCACCAATTTCCATAGAATAGTTTTTTATATCTGTCATTATGTATTCGTCTTCATTTTTATCTTTTATTAAATGTTCTATTACATTTTTATAAAAATCCGTTTTATTCATATTTTGTCCTATTTTGTTTATATAATTATTATAACATATAAAACGAAAATAAAAAAAATGATACGTATTGAAAGACAATATGCATAAAGTCTGACATTTAGTATCATTTTAAATATTCTAATTTAAGTAATTCTTTTTTATTTTTATTTATATAAAAGACGTTATTCTCAATAAAAAGTGAACCTTCATGATAAAGGTCATCTATAAAAAAAAGCCTCTACACAAGGCTTTGTTATATCAAAAAAAGATATTTAAAATCAATGTTCATACATAGGATTTTCTTTTAATTTTTTAACAGCTTCAACAGCATCTTCATATAATATCTGGCAAAAATCTTGTGTTTTTACATAATCCTTTTCTTTATATTTACTATCAATGATTGAAACATACTCTTTAAAAACTCGTTTAAATTCTTTACGTTCTTTTTTATTCATTGTCTTGAACATTAGATCTATATCATTTTTAATCATGACGTAATCTTTTCTGTTTTTTATTTTGATACCTTTACAATGAATTTCTTTTATATAATACAATGTGCTAAAAGAACTAATCTGAAGTGATTTATTTAAGTCCGTTTTTCCATTGTATTTATAAAGTTCAAATTTTTTATTTTCTTTATGACCTATTTTATAATCACTATAATTATTTTTCTTTTCATTTGAATGATCATGATCTTCACCACCATGAGCATAAATGTTAAAACTTAAAAATAAAGATAATAAACTCGGTATAATTGCATTTTTCATTAAAAGTCCTTTTTATGGTTAATACAATTAAATATACAAGAAAAAATAAAGATTTTCAATAATAAGATAAAAAAAGAACGTTTTTAACTAAATATTTTAAATCAAATAAAGAATTATCAATATTATGAAAAAGTTCCTTAAATCAACTGCACCGACCTAAAGGAAGGTGCTTGAAGCAAGAAAAATAAAAAAACAAAAGGCACTTACCTTTTGTTTCATTAATTTTTCATATTTATTAATTGTTTATAATTTCAACCTTACTATCGATATTATCTATTTTTTCTTCTAATTCGACTTCCAATATACTTTTAAACCTATCACTTCGATCTTTTGCAGTAGCTTCACTTTTTTTTCTTTTCTTTATATGCGTAAACAATTCTTCACTAACAGAAATCTCAGATTCAGAAAGAGAGTTTTCACCAGCTTTGACAACAAGTGTTTTTAAAAGAGATTTATCTTCTGACATTGAATTAAAAAGATTTTCTTTTTCTTTAACTAATTTACTTATTTCTTTATTTTTAGGAATAATTTTGTTAATACTTATATTCTTGTCCTTAGAAACAACCCTAAAAAAAGCATTAATAACCAGAGCACAAATTGTAAAAAGTATTGAAATATAAGAAAAGTTACTTATGAAATACAAATTACTTAATACGCTATCAGTCATATTAAATAAAAGATTAAGGCATGTTGGAGTCGAAAAAATTGTAAAAACAATAGTACCACATAAAAATGAAAATGCAGAAAATGCGTCTTCAATTTCTAAACCATATTTTTTATTTAATTTATTTCTTAAAATCCAAAAGCAACCAAGTAAAAGGACTTTAACACCAGTGAGTGTTGCTAAGAGTTTTAAGATACTTTCTTTTACAGAGGTTATTTCATTAACAAATTGAACTGGTATATCATTATAATCTTCAAGATGAAAAGCGTAAAAAACTTCATGTCTTGAAGAATATTCGTGAAGATCTTTTAAGTTTAATAAGATATCATTCCAAGACATTAGAATCCTTTCCATTTCTTCAAAGTATCCCGAAAGAAAATAAAACATAATCATTGTAGAAAGAGCAGATAGAAAAACAAAGAAAAAAGAGATTATTTCTTGTCTTTTGTTTTTGCCATTATGAAGAATGTTTTTTTCACTTTTGATTTTTTCACTTAATTCAATATATTTTTTTAACATAACAAAAAGAACCTTTCTTAAAATTTTATCAGGAGATATTAGCATATTTTTTTTTGAAAAACAATTGATAAGTAGTCAATAATTAATAGTTTTTTGTTGAATAAAAATACTCTTTTTCGATATCTTAATATTTTATAATTTTATCATTAGTTTTGTTTTTTACCCTTTGTTTATTATTTTTTATAGTTTGTATATTTAAGTATACAAAAAGAAAAATGATTATTTTCAAAAAGAGGCATTGAAATATAAAAAAAAAGAAATAAAATATAATAAGGAGAAAAAAGGATTTAAAATGAAAAAAACAAAAATAGCTTTAACTTTATCTTTAATTTTAACTACGTTTAGTGCAACTTCTAATAATTTTGTAGCAATAATAGGGTTAGACGAAATAAAAAAAAATAAAGATAATGTTCAAGAGACTGAATTGCCTTACATAAAATTTAAAGAAATCGAAGTTGCTGGAAATCAATATTCTTCTGCTTCTTTTGCAATAGACGTTGATAATAATTTATGGGCAACAGGATTAAATTCAAACAATAGATTAGGATTAGATAAAAATACTCGTAGTTATAATGAATGGACTAAAACAAATAGTGATAATGTAATAAAGATATCAGCTTCTCATGATTTTACAATGAAATTGTTATCTAACGGAGATCTTTATGCTATAGGTCTTGGAAGAGAGGGAAATTTTGGTGAAGGTAAAACTCTTAATCATGAAAATTGGATAAAACTACCTTTTAAAAATCCGAAGGATTTTAAGGCAATAACAGGAAGTTCTTATGTTATAGACTCCAATGGAAAATTATGGGTTGCAGGATACAATCAAGATAATCAACTTGGTATAATAGGAGGTTATCAAGAAAATAATTGGATTGAAATAACAACTATAACAGAAGAACTTAAGACAATTAATGTATCTCGTGGCTCTGCAATTGCATTGGATACAAAAAATCAAATGTGGGTTGCTGGAAATAATAATAAAGGTCAGTTAGGGACAGGTGATACAGCAAATGTTACAACATGGAGAAAATTATTACAGAACAACGTTGAAAGTGTGTCAATGGGAAGCAGTGATTATTGGGAATTAAATGGATATTCATTCTTTAAAAGCACTAGTGGAGATTACTATCATACAGGTTCTTCTATTGGTAGTAAATATCCTTATTCAGAAAGTTGGAACAAAGACCTAAATACAAATATGAAACAAATAATACCTTCTGACACAAGTCCATACTCTTATGGTATAGACAATGAAAATAAATTATATGCAATAGGTAATAATTTACGAAATCAATCAGGCATAAAAAATGCAAATACTTTTTTAAATGAATGGACTGATACCAATAAGAAAGTAAAAGCGGCGAGGGCGGCTGGTGATTTTGGAGTAATCATAGATGAATCAGGTTATATTTGGGTTACAGGAGATAATAAGGACGGTCAAATTGGTATTGAAGGTAGTCCTATAATTAATGAATGGACAAAACCACTAATTATAGATCCAGATTCTGATCTTGATAACGATGGTGTGAAAGATATAGATGAAATAAAATCAGGAACAAACCCAAGAGATAAAGACGATACTCCTGTTGATACAGATGGAGACGGTATTTTTGATCCTAATGATAATGATATTGACGGAGACGGTTTTTATAATGAAGAAGAAGAAAATTCTGGGACAAACAAAATGTTGTCAAATTCTTATCCTAGAAAAATTTATGCAGCAAATGTAGAGCAATCAAAAATTGATAAATATAGTAAAAGAGTTTTTAAAATAGAAGATAAAGTTACATTTTATGATGATGGTAAGGAGTTTGGTAATTATTCCGATGAAACAAATGGAATATATACATTTATTCCACCAAAAGGTAAAAAGATTGCTATAAATATAAAATATCTAAAATTGTCAAATCCAGACTTGTATTGTTGTAACACAGTTTCAGATACTTTGAAATTATATAAAAAAGGTGTAAATGATGAAGGTTATTTAGAATATGAAAATATAATAATGAGTTTTCCAAGTGGAAGAAGCAATGCTGAAGTTAACGATTTTAAATATGTATCCAATAATTCAGAAGATGGTTCTTTAACATTCGAATGGTATACTCCTGCTGGGACAGATGGAGAAACTTCAAAAGGTTGGGAAATAGAAGTAATGCCATTAGATAATACAGATACAGATAATGATTCGATACCTGACTTTCTAGACGAAGATGATGATAATGACGGTGTACCTGACTCCGTAGAAATAAGCAAAGGGACAGACCCGTTAGATCCTCTTGATTTTCCACCTATTATTAATCACCCAAAAAATGGTTCTATTACTTTTAAAATAAATGGAAATAAAGTTGATTACTACGATGATGCTGGAGATGAAAATAAGTACTATAGCCAAGAAGTAGACAGTTATATAACTTTTGTTTCTGAGAACTCAGGGAAAAAACTTAAAGCAACCATTAAAGAAATAGAAATTGATGACGGTTATCATTATCTAAGTATATATAATGGAGAAAGAACCGATACTAAGCTAGACACATTAACAGGAGACTCTCATTCTGATAAAGAATATATTTCTGACGAAAATGGAAAATTAACTTTTCATTTCACATCTGATGATTATGTTGAAAGTTTAGGTTGGCATATTGAAATAGAAGAAATAGATTAAAAAAATCAAAATAAAAAAACTCTCAAGCGAGAGTTTTTTTATATTGTTTTTATATAAAGTTAATCGAGAAGTTATATAAAAAATATTAAAAAATCACAGAAAAGACTTTTATTGATTTATTATTTTGATTTCTTCTTTTTCTTTTAATGAAAGATCTTCTTTAATGATTTTCTGATATTTTAGACCTCGACCAGTGGCTTCTTTTTTCTTTTTCTCCCTTTGTCTTACAGTTTCAAAGATATTGTCTACAATTTTAATCTCTTCGTCATTGAGTTCGTCATTACTCGCTTTTTCAGCAATGGTATTTAAGAAAGCATTGTCATTAGACATTTTATTAAATACAATTATTCTTTCTTTGTCTAATTTTTTAATATTTGACTTATAATTAAGAATATCTTTAAACTTTCCAGATGTTATAGAGTAAGGAACAAAAGAAGCAACACAATTGATTAAAGCAACACAAACATTAAAAATATTTAACCTATTAATTAAAGCTAAAGGTCTAGCTGTAGAGTCAAAAAAATAAAGCAATAAAAACATAGCCCATAAACTAACAAAACAAATAGAGAAAGAGAAAAAAATCGAACTCAAATATGGTTTTTCTATATTAAAACCATATTTGTCTAATATTTTGTTTCTAACATTAAAGTAAACCATAAATAAAAAAGATTTTATAGCAATAAATGTTCCTATAATAATAAAAAGTTGATTTTTTAAATCGTGGTATTTGGCTAATGTTGATTCTGATAAAACAGATAATACTCCACTACTAAAAAAGTCAAAAACTTCATTAATACTTTTATTTTTAAGAGAAACAGAATAGTATGGATATAAACTATCATTTGCTTCAATAAAGAAATCATGAATACTTATAATTTGATTTTTTAATAAAAAGAAAAAAACAAGGGTAATGAAAGTGCTAAAAGCTATAAATAAAGCACCTGTGTTATAGCTTGCTTGTATACAATTTAAATTATGTAATTCTTCATTTTTTGAGATTTCTTTTTTGAGAGAAAAATATTTATCTAGCATAAGAACTCCATTAAAAAACAAAATTTACATTATTTGCATCAAAATCTTTTCTTTTTAAGATGTCGTCACAAAATTGAATAGTTATAGGGTGTGGACTTCCAAAGGAATGAAGGCAATTAATGATTTGTCCAACAGTGTATTTAATTAGTTTTTCGGTTGTCCATTTACCTTTATATCCGACATATTCAGCGTCTTTGAAACCTAATGATTCAAGATAATCTAAAACTTCTTGTTTATCAAAAGAAACAGAAACGTGGTCGGCTTTTTCAGTAAAGTCTTTTAACCATAGAATGAATCTTCTATTAATTTTTTTAGGTTTATTTGTTAATAATGATTTCATATCATTATTAAACTGAACGCTTTCTTCTTCCATTTGTTTCTGTTGTTCAATGTGTTCGTCTGTTTTTTTGTATTCTGCTACTTTTCTTTCGTTTTCTTTTTGCCAACGTAAATAAACGGATTCTTCTGTGTCTTTTAAGTGATCAACAATAATAGTTTGATTATTGAAATCAAATTGAACTTTCGTTTCTTCTATCCTACTAATATATAAAGATTCTTTGATTGCATTCTGAATAGACTCACCAAGTTTTGCTTCATAAATAATATTCCTCATAAAAATAGACCTCTAACTTCTTAAAATAATTTGCTGATTATAATCGAATTTGCTTGAAGAGTAAAGTATTTTTTAAGATTCACAATAAAAAAGACAAACAATCCTGTTTGTCTTTCTAAATTAATCTGGGTCTATTCCGAAATCAAGTCCTACTATTTCGGAATATGTTTATTTTACAATTTTTGTTTTCATAAAATCACCTTACATAAAGAAAAAATTTCATTTCAAAATAATTATTTTCTATAAAGGCACTTGATAAAGATTGTGTATCACTGATACCAGAAACTTTATAGCCACTTACGTCAATTATAATTTTTTCTGCACAATAAGGATCAACTATATTTGTTTCTGCATAACAAACACCTTTTGAGGATTCTAATGTATTAAATCTACTAATAGGCAATTTATTAGTGATATCACCTGGTATAATGCTTCCTGTAACAGTGTTATACCAAGTGTCATTAAGTTTAATGGCATTCCATGCAGGATGATATCCAGTCCAATCATAATAATTGTTTGTAATAGGAACAGCAAAGTCACCGATATTTCCATTGTCAACAAACAAGACCTCCGAGTATGTTAGATCATAGTCAGTAAAAAGTAATTCTGAATAGATTCCGTTGTCAATTTTATTAGCAGTAACAATTTTAGTCCAACCACCACCGTCAGTAGTCATATCACAATCGACTGTCATTCCTCCGTTGTGAGCTATATAATACGAATCGTCACCTAGTGAAGAGTTAAAACTTAAAATATCTTTACAAGTGTTTTCTACATGAGTGCCTTTTTCAACATAACTAGATTCAATGTCTTTAATGATTTGAGATTCCGTTTTTACGACAGTGTCAACACTATTATCAGAGTAATAATTAGTAGTAGTAGCCGTTCTTGTTTGGTTTTCGTCACAGGTTTTAGTTTGATTGAAATCTTTGTCATAATAAAAATCAGATTGGTCTAAATCAAAAATACAATTTGATTCAGAAATAGTATTCCACTCTGAATATGTTGTTTCTGATTTTATTATTGTCGCTTTTCTTTCTTCATAATTATTATGTTCTTTTGATATAATCACATTATATTGTGCTGCAAAAGCAGGTAGTGCGCCAGTAATAAAGACTATAGGCAAGTATTTTTTCATTATAAATCCTTTTAATTTCTTATATATAAATTATATAACAGAATATTAAGTAATCAAAAAATTTCTTATTTAATTAGATCATGTTTGTTAAAAAAAGCTTTATTTAGTGTCTTTTATTTGATAACCTATTTAATCAAATAAAAATAAAGGGAAAGTGATGAACGTATCAGAAATGACACACGATGATATAGCAGATTTTGCTGCAGAAAGATTAAGAACAATGGGATACAAATTCACCTGTTCTAATTTAACAAGTAGAAAGCATAGAGAACAACCAGACGCATTAGGTATTAATACGAAAGGAAGAAGTATACTAGTAGAAGTTAAAACTTCTCGTGCAGATTTCTTTGCAGATAAAAAGAAACCTTTTAGAGAGAAACCAAGCAAAGGAATTGGTGATATTAGAGTATACCTAACAACAAAAGGGTTGGTAAAACCAGAAGAAGTGCCATATGGCTGGATGTTATGGGAAGTTCATGGAAAAGCAAAACCGACTTTAAAAGTCATTAAGGGAAAAGCAAAAAACATAGTTAAAATGAACGGAAAGAACAGAACAGAGTGGACTTATGTTAATTGCGACGAAAAAGAATACTTATATATGAAAAGATCGTCGAGAAAAAATTATCAAAAAGAAGTTTCTTGGTTAATGAAAATTATTACTAGAGCTATGGCGGATGGTTTTGAACCTAATGATTATGCTAACAATTATCAAAAAAACAAAAAATAAAAAGCTTCTTATGAAGCTTTTTTTATTTTGTTTCTAACATGATGTCATGAATAAAAATACAATTATTTAAAAGTCGGTTTTCACTTTTATTTTTCCAATCTATAATATGGTATTTTAATATCATCCATGATTATGTTATATGATATTCTTGCGAAAAAGGCGGAAGGATCTTCTAATGCATTAACTTTATATTCATTAATATCACATTCATAATCAAAAAAACCTTTGTTTTCTAAATCTAAGTCATAAAAAAATAGTTTTTCAAAAAAATGAGAATCAATTTTTAGACTATGTTCTTTTTTGTTTGAATATAAAATATGATTACTATTTAAGAATCGTTCATAATTACTCTCATTAAAAAATCTTAAAATGTTTTCTTTTAAAGAAAGATCATTGTTGTATTCAAATGAATCAAGCGGAGAACTTTCAGAATAACGAGTTTCACTTTCAATCTGATAATGTGTATCAATAAACAAATCGTCTTTATTTTTCAAATACTTATTTTGAACTTCCAAGAAGAATCTTAAAACTTTAAGTGCTGTTTCTTTTCGAGTGCTAACGTTTTCAAAACGCCACAATTTCTTTTTAATGAAAAATTGTTGATAATTTCTAAGTAGCGTAGAAGAGTGAAAAACCGACAGTGGCATGAGATAATTGTCATTTTTTTCGACCAATTTTTTGGCTATAATCTCTGTCATCTCACTTATCATAAATGTAACGTCAACGTTTTCATGAAAAACAGGAATATTGTTTTCTTTTAAATATTTATTATAAAGCTCATTTGTAAGCTCTTTGTTTTCCAACATTTCATTATGAATGTATCGACCTACAACATCAATGTATTCACCATTAGTATTAATGCTTTCTGAACTTATCTGCCACACAATACCTTGAATTTTATTTATTTCTTTTTCTAATATAAGTTTAATAATCTCTTGATTATTCACTTCATAAGAAACATTTTCACTCAAGTAAACAATATCTTTTGAATCAAATTCTAAAGATTTAATGATTTTTTTTATTTGTTTAGCAAAGTTCATTTATTTGTCCTTGGGTGATTATTATAATAACAATTATAATTGAAAAAGAGCAAAATAACAAGTAAAAATAACTTTTTAAGATAACAAAACTTTTTAAAATATAGTTATCGTGCTATAATAAAAATAATAACAACATGGAAAAAAGATGATATTTATTAATCAAATAAAAAATATAATAGACGATAGTACAATCATACATGAAGCAAATAAAGATTTAAAAATGTTTGATGAAAACAAATTTAATGACACAAAATATGCTTCAAGAAACCAAGCAAAACAAAAAATAAAAATGGCAGGAATAGATATAGGAAAAAATGCTTCGGATCTTCTTGTTCCAGCAATGTTAATATATATGACATATGATTTTATGTCAGGTAATCCAACAGCTCCTGTGGTTGATTTGGAAGGTCTTACTGCATTATCACAAGAAACAAAAGTAGTTTATGACTATATTGCAAATAATACACCAAAAGCAACACCAATAATAACTTCAATAGCAGCTCTGAGTTACTCAGTTATAAGTCAATTAAAAAACCCAAGTGAGTTAAGATTTTATTCAAAAGAAAAAGAGCAAGCAAAAATATTAAAAGAGTTCTTCAAAAATGATTATTTAATGCAAGGAATTGAAGAGTCTAATATATTAATGATGGGGTATTGTTTCAGTGACGCATTGAAAAGATGTAAAGGTGTTGATAGGAAAGTAATGCCATTGGCTTTAATGAGAATGGGTGGCTTATTTAATCCTTCAAATGATTTAAGTCATTACAATAAATCGAACATTCCTGAAAATAAAGAGTTTAGCTCGGTTTATAAATTCACAAGGTCTTTGTTGGATGAGCCAGAATTGGAAAAATCATTGGATTTAATATTACAGAATAAGAAAGAAGGTGAAGAATCTTTTACTAAAAGAGAGCAAGTTAAATATTTATCAGAAAAAATGGAAAAATCCTTTTCAACTGTATACAAAGAAATAGAATTAGAAAAAACAGCGTCTATAACTTTAAAGATGTTATCAAAGGCGAATGGAAATGAAGAGTCTTTTTTAAAATTATACAAAAGCAAAGTGAAACCACACTTTGAAAATATATTAAATAATGAACTTCCACCAACAACAAGTGAACCTTATAAAAAGATGTTTAGGGAATTAGACACGATAAAAGAAAAAATTGAATCAGGCGGATTAACAGAAGAAGATAGGTTGGAAAACAGGTCAAAAATAAAAGAGATTTTTAATGAATATAACATAGGTTCTAAAAAAAGTGTTTTAGATAGAGTTAGAGAAAGTTATGTAGAAATAGTAAAAACAGACGCTTTGAATATAAATTATGATTTAACAAAATCAAACAAACATAATACAGAAATAAAAAAATCTTTTAAAGAAAAAAACCCAAATAAAAAAGAAAACAAAGAAAATAAATTAAATAGATTAATTAATTTAATTGAAGGTTCTATGTTGCGAGATGAACAAGAAGCGTTGGAGCTAATGGAAATTAAGGAAGCAATAAATCCTTCGAAAGAAAACAAAGAAGTAATAGCTTCACTAAGAAAACAAAATAAAAAAATTAGACTATAAAAAAAATAAAAAGAAGTCAATAAAAAAAAGAAAGAGAAAGAGAATAATACTAATATTGTAATCCTATTAATATAGATTTTATTTAGAAGGAATATATTCAATCATTTTTTTTCTTGCGGGATAAATGCGGGCAATTCAGAACTATTTTTTTTAATTATTTTTTACTTATTTAAAGGCAAAAAAAAAGAAGAACAGCACATCAGTGCTGTTTTATCAATATTATCATTTTCTTTCTTAATAACCGACGATTTTACCAGTATCAAGATCAAAGATAGCCTTTTTTGTAGTAAATGGAATACTAACAGAACCCTCGTCATTAACGATTCAACCTTTAATAGAACCGTCATTATCACGAACAAAAAACTCTATATCGTCGTCTTCTTCTTTTTTATAATCAGGTAAGCAATCTACTTCCTGACCATCTAAGACTTCACTTAAAGGAATAACTTTGTTATCGATTAAGGAAACTACTTCTAATTCATTTTGATCAATATGACTCATTAATTCTGGCTCATACTCATAATCACCGTCTGTGTTTCTTAATAATACATTAACAATAAAACCTAAACTATCGTTAACATAATAGTTTAATTCAACAGCAGGAGCGAAACCTAATTGAAAATACTCATAGTTTTCACGCTCTGCAACCAATTTTAAAAATTCTTGTGTTTTTTTGTGTCTAATGCCATACATAGACGTTCTCCTTATATTAATGTTATCAAATGTTATTAATCTCATAAGAATCAAAAAGATAATTGTGTTTTTTTGCTTTATATAAGATAAATGATTCCTCAATTTCTTCTTTTTGTTAAGTCATATCGTAAAGAAATTGATTCAAACTCCATATACTTATCAAACATTTCAATTCTTTTGTTTTTCATAAATCCTCTTAAAAACGACCAACAGAATATAACAAAATAAGATTTAAAAATCAAGAACAAATAAAGGCTCATTTTAAAAACTAGGTATAAAAAAGAGAGCAAAGCTCTCTTTATTCATTAGTTATAAAACTAATATCATTTTCAATCGATTCAATCTTTTGAATCTTATTTTTTATTGCATTCTTTCTCATGTCGTAGTCTGTTTCTGCTCTGTCTTCAAGCTCTTGCGTAAACCTTTCAATAAAAGAAATATTATGTTCGTTGACACAATCAGAATCAATAAAATTAAGAACATCCTCTTTTTTAATTTTTCTTTTAATATCCTTGATTTTATCAATATTTTTTTCTTTTTCTTTTTTTATTAAATCAATTTCTGACTTTTGAGATTCAAGATGTTTTTCAATATTTTCAATTGAAATATCATAAATATCTATTTTTTTCAATGTATTTAAATCTTTTTTATTTTCAAAGAAATCGTCAACAAAATTGAATATACCAAAGGCTGTAAGTATGACAAAGAAAAAAGAAAAAATGATAAAAATCGATTTTGCAAACTCAAAATTAAAAAAATGATAAATAAGAAAAGAAGTAAAAATAACAAATATAAATGATAGAAATACATTCATAAATATTTTAAAAAAATGTTTTCTTTCTCTTATTGAGAAATGTATAGGGTCTAATAAATTAAATTTTTTCTCTAATTCATATATTTTTTCCGACAAATTATTGTTTTTATTTTCAATTGAAATTACTTTATTAATATTCTTGATCATATTTAAAACCTTTAATAATTCTTAATTGTCTCATAGTTTTCCTCTAAATCTTTCAATTTTGAAATAGAATGATTAATCAGTTTTTTTCTGGCGTAAATATCCTCTTCTTTTTCTGCAACTTTTTCATTTATAAGTTCTTCTATTATTTTAAACTTATCTTTATCAAAAAAAGTAGATTCTAAATAATCTTCAAAAGAAGAGCTTGATAGGTGATTTTTGATCTCCACTAAATTATTATTTAATGTTTTTAATTCATTTTCTACTGATTTAATCTTGTTTTTTGTTTTTAATATTTTCTCATAGTAATTATTTATACTTTTTGATTTTAAAATAAATATATTTTTAATTACACTTTTAACTTCATAATCACACCCTTTTGCTTTTTCAAATTGAAAGTGGGCGTCAATAAGTGCAGCTACTGATAAACCGATAATAATAAGCAGCGAGAAAAAGGAAAAAGGATTTATTAAGCTTGCATTTATAAGAACACAAATGCTCAATAAGCCCTGAAGAGCATAAAATAATCTCATATAAAAAAGAGAACTTTTAATTAAATCAAAAGCACGTAATAAATCATTTTCTTCTTTTTCCAAATTTTCTATTTCAATATAACATTTTTCTATTTTTTCTTTTTTTGTAAAATAATTTTCTACACTCATCCTTACCTCTTTACAACAAGCGTGAAAAAAAATCTAATAGATAAAAGATATAAATCTATTGAAAAAGATTTAATTTCACGTTGTTTGTTTTTTGACCTAAAAATTATTCATTTGTAATATTTAGAATTTCATTCTCTATACTGTTAAGCTTATTGATTTTATTCTTAAGTAAATTCTTCTTATTGCTATTTTTATCTTTAGCTATACAGATCTTACTATTTAAAATATTGTCTAAGACAATATACTCTTGGTTATTGATTTCATTCTCTGAAATATAATTCAGAATAATTTCAGAATTAATACTATCTACTAATTCTATAGTATCTTTTCGAATTAAATCTAATTCTGATTTTATTTTATCATATCTCTCACTTAATACTTTAAGATGGTTTTCAATATCACTATAAGAACTAATAACATTAGATTGAGTTTTTTTTAATTTTGACAATTCTCTATTATGAACAAGATGTTTTTGAATATAATTTAAAGCGGCAAGACCTAAACAAAATAAAAAAATAAGCGCAATTATCAATAAAAGACCAGTGAATGGTTTAGAAAAAAAAACATAAGACATATAAGTAAGAAAAAGAATCAAAACAAAGCCAAGAGAAAAATTTTTAACTTCTCTACTATCTGCTCTTGAATCCATAACGTTTTTTAAAGATTTTTGTTCTTTTAAATTCTCCAGAGCTAGTTTATCCAACTCTTTCTCTTTTTCAATTAAATTAAATATTTCCCTTATCGGCTCTGACATCATAAATTTCCTTATATAAAAAAGGATTACTCATGCAACTCCTACATTTTCAGAATTAGAATCTTCTATTTCGTTTATTTTTTTGTTAAAATCTCTAGCTTTTTTCTTTTCATTTAATAAATAATCAGCTAAATTACTTAAGTATTCATGCTTTTCTGCATTTATTTTTGGTTTTGAACTCATGAATCTCTTTAAATCTTCTGGTTTAATTTCTCTTTTTAGCTTATCATATTCTCTTTCATAACTTCTTTTTCTACTCCTTAAGACTTTAACGTCTTCATTTAAATCAGAAATTAATTCTGGGAGAGTTTTGATAGTTCTACCTTTAGCTTTATTGTATCCAGAAATTTCAGTTTTCATTTTAGCCATAATAATTTTATTTTCATAACTTAAATACAGTTGACCTAACAAACAAACTGCAAATAACCCATAAAGGTATGCTTTTGCTATCGTATGCAAAGAACCATTTGAAACAAAAATAAATGCCAATAAAAAAATTAATATACAAGCTAACATAATAATAGACAAAAAAATCCTTTTTGCTTTATTTGAAATACCGCTTTTATTAAGTTCACATATTCTTTGTAACAAATGATTATGTGTAAAATGTGCTTCTGTGCTCGATAAGGTGTTTTTCTTTAAATCAAGATATCTTTCAATAATATTCATTCATTTTTCCTTTACATAATGTGTTTTTATATTATCAAATAAAAATAAATTAATCAAGAAAAATATATTAAATTATAAGTTAATTATTTTAGATTCAGGCTTTTTAACCTTTGGTTTAAATTCGTTTTCTTTATTTGTTTTAAAGTTATAAATATCGTGTTCAGAATTTACCTAAAATATCAGATTAAAAATAAATATTCAAGTATTAATGATTTGAAATAATACTTTCTTCTATAACTACTCTTTCTTCTTCATCTTTATTAATCATATCTCTAAGTATACCGAATTCTCTTGCATTCAATTCGTCTGATCTGCTTCTTATTTCTTCAAGATTTTTCTTAATTGTTATTTTTTCATAAAGGCTTATTGCTTCTTTTTTGTTTTTTTCATAGTCATGAATAAAAAAAGCAAAAGAAATAAAATAGCTTGGAAGTTGATAGTTGTCTAATCTTTTATCATGTTTAAAGTGAGCACTAAATTTATAAAGATAATATTCGAACATATAAAAAATAGCTCCAAAGAATGAAAAGAAAGAAAGTACAAGATTAATGACATTCCAGCCTTTTCCTGTGATTCCATTACTTCCTAAATAATAAGCAAAAAATGGAAATCCAATTAAACAGAATCCAAAAATTGAAGCGACACAAAAAGAAAAAAAACAATTTTTTTTCTCTCCATAAATGGAATAAATAGCTTTTTCGTGTTGAGTATATTTATCTAGATTCAATGCAAGTTGACAATATTTTTTAAATTCTTTAAACATAACTTATCCTTTCCTTATAATGTTTCCAATTCTGTTTTATCTTTAAGTCTTTCAAATTCTATATTTTTTAAGCTTTGTATATATTCTTGAGCTTCTTTGTTGTCGTTTTTATAGATTTTCTTCAAGACTTCTTCCTCTTCTTTTATTAATCTGTTCTTTCGATTATGAATAGAAATTAATCTTTCTTTATCCGATAAATAATTTAATCTATTTTCTTCGTATTTATAACCTAATTTTTCCAATTCTATAAGTATTTCTCGATACTCTTTTAAACCAAAAGAAGAATTTTTTTCTGAAATATTTTCTAGTTTAAGCCCAGAAGAAAAATGATTATAATAACTATCATATTCTTTAATACAGTAATCAATAAAAGAAATTTGAAACCTTTTGTTTTTCATTGCTTTTGCTTTTTTGATAAGTTTAGGAATATCATAACTAGAGTACTCAAAAAGAATTAAATAACTAATCATTGTCGAAACAAAGAAAAAAATTAAGCCAATAAGTCCTAAGACAGAAAGAGTAATCATAAAATGATCTCCAATTTCTTTATATTTATTTATAATCTCTGCGAAAAATACAAAACCACCAAGAGAAATACAAAAAGTAATAAGAAAAGATGGAATTAGATAAACAAGGAGATCAGATTTCTTTTTAATTGTCTTTTTTAACTTAAAAATATTAGAAAAGCTAAAAAAAATCAAGTCAAAATAATAAATAAAACGTTCTAACATTTAAGTCACCTTTTAATTTTGTTAATAATATTGTTAAATTCAATACAATCATCAATTTTGTATTTTTTTTCAAAGTAGGGCAATGGATTGATACCATTTAATTTTATATATTCAAAGAAGAAATCAACCTCAGAGATATGAAGATTTATTTTACTAAAAGAATTGTTTTTATCATAGAATAAACGAGATTCTATGAATTTTTCGGAATTTATAATTTTGTCATAAAACTCTTTTTTTATAGTGTACAAACAAACATTAGAAAAACTAAGAGACTTTGAAAAAGCTACTGAATATAATCGTCCTTTTAAAGAAAGATCATAAAAAGTCCTTAATGAGTCTATGTTTTTAACAATATTGTTTTTTGATATTTCTGACTCAAAATAGGCATTGAAAACATATGTATTATAATCCACCAATCCAAGATTTACATTTTGAAAACAAAGACTATGAAAAAGATTTTTAAATTTTTTTATCTCGTCGTCTATGTTATCCAAACAAAGAATATTATTTTTTGTTTTAAATCCAGAATTATGAACATATAACATTTCTTTTTTCTTATAATTGTTGGAATATAAATATCTATCAGCAGAAGACGCAAAAAAAGTATAATAAATGTCATTATCTTCTAGTATATTTCCAATAGAATCTTTATGACAATATTTTGTATTTGATTGTCTAATCACCCTTCTTGAATCTTCAAACAAATCTAAATATTCATTTATATTATTACTGTAACAATATGAAGGGAATATTTTAATTCCGAATCTTTTCAGATTATGTAAAAATAATACAGTCTTTAAAAGCTCTTCAAAAGAAGGGTTTAATAATTTAATAAAACCTAAGTCATTTAACGCACCCCCATCTTCTTTAAAAAAAGCATTATTTATAATTTCACTATAATGATTAGATAATTTCAAAAAATGTTCTTTGTCAGTCAAAGAATCAAATACATTTTCTTTTACAAAAGAAAAAGATATCGAACTATCCATTCCCGTTTCTCTATTGTGAATATATTCTGTATTAATAGATAATGAGGCTAGTAGTTCATTTACATTTACATAATTTGTTTTAATATGTTTATTAAATTTATCTATTTTAAGTTTCTCTTTTTCTTCTGTGACAACAACCTCACCATCAAGAAGGACAGCAGAAATAGGCGTATCAAGAATTAAAAAAGGATAATCTTTTTGATATATAGTATTGATATTTTCATTATCAAAACAAGCTGTTAAAAGGAAAATCTTAAATTTTTCTCCTTCTTTTATTGGTAATTTAGAAACATTACATAAAAAACTCATTTAGATTCCTTTTCGTCATTAATCATTTGATATAATCGAATTGCTTTTTCTTTTTTATCAGATAAAACAGAACAATACTCAGAATAACTTTTATATTTAGGTGTTTTAAAATCAAACAAGACCAAAGAATGGTAAAAACAATAATACCTAAGATAAGTTTGATAAATAGTAAAAAATATACTCGTAAATCCAATAGACACAAATAAGCTGTATACAATAAAGTTATTGTATATTGCAAGATAATCTGGTAGATAAATATCTTTAAAGAATTTTAAGAAAAATATTACAAATAAACTAAAAAAAGGAAGTACGATCATCAATACGATACTCTTACCTTTATTATAATTAAAATAATAAGAGAAGCTTCTTTTTTTTAATTCAATATATTCTTCATTTAATCTTTTGAGTTCTTGCTTTAACATGGTTTCCTCTTGAAGTTATCATTATATTATAATAAAAAAGACTTGCGAATGCAACAAAAAATTATAGAATATAAAATAAAAAAAGGAATTAAGATGGGTTTTTTAATGAAGTACGGCTCTAGTTTAGATACTATATTAGTTATAGCAGGAGCAGTAATAGAAATAATTGTAATGATTTTGATTTATATAGCATATAAAGGATGTAAGGATAAAAATAAGAAAAACTAAATCGTGACGATGTCACGATTTAGTTTTATTATGATTTCAAAATTATCAGTCTACAATTTTTAAACTACCAATACTTTCAATCTTTTTATCAATTGCTGGTGGGTTTCCATATATTTTTTGTAAAGAGGTTCCTTTTACTTCTGCGTTTAATTCCTCTATTGCATGAGCTTCAATTTGTGCATATGAAGCAGAAACAGAATGAACTTTTAAAGCATTAAGTTTTTTTGCATATATTTTACTATTACTCGAAGCTGATATCTCTAAGTATTCAATAAATGGTTTTTCAGAATTAATTTCAACGATAGTGTTATTTATCGCATTAATATTTATTTCATTTTTCTTAAAGTTATGAATTTTAGCCTCTGCGTTATTAAACATTTCCAGATTATCAAATAATCCAAAATCAAAATCTTCAAATATAGTGTCACCTCTAAGTGTAATTTTACTTAATGGTTTTGAAAGATATAAATCTATTGATTCATTTGAATTAAATCCTTGTGTATAATCACTTCTTTTGTTTATTTTAATAAAACCATCTTTAAGACAATAATTGATAGATCTTTTGTTGATGTTAAAAGAAATTCTGGGTTCTTCTTCTGTAAAATATATATTGAAGTGACAAGGAATTGAAATATCTATGTTTCTAACATTTTCTATTAATTTTTCTACGCCTTTCTCTTCTTTTTTTTCTTCTATTTTTATATCAAAATATTTTAATATTCTCATTTGTAAACTCTCTATTGATAAATTAAATAAAATGATTTTTATTCTATTGTTTCTAATAAATTAATTATAGTAGATAAAGAAAATAAATCAAATAAATTGCAACCCGATATAAAACAAGATGCAGATCAGGTTAACACCTTTTTAACAAAATCAACTTGATTTTTTCAAAATTATGTGATAGGCTACACATAATCACAAAAAAAAAATTTAAACAATATATTTATGAACAGGATTAATAAAAAACACGGAAGAAATAATGTTGTTAAAAAATAAACATAAGAGAGTGTTTTATGAAAAACAAAAAAAAGAATATCTTTATAAAGAGATATATGAAAAATATCATAAAGACATGTATAGATATGCGTTAAATCTATCAAAGTCAAAATCAGAAGCAGAAGATATCGTGCAAGAATCTTTACTGAGAGCATGGTCTGGTATCGAAAACTTAAATGATCTATCAAGTTCAAAATCTTGGCTTCTTACAATAGTAAGAAGAGAATTCTTGCGAAAAATAGAACAAGCCAAAAGAAGAAAAGAAGAAGAACTATCAGATTCAGAATATTTACTACCTTCTGATTTTGACCTTGATAATCAGGCTGAATTAAATGAAGTAATAAATCTAATTTTATTATTAGAAGAAGAGTATAAAGAAATACTTCTGCTTCAATCTATCTATGGATACAAGGTCAAAGAAATAAGTGATTTACTAAATATTAATGAAAACACTATATCAACGAGAGTATTTAGAGCAAGAAAACAATTAAAAGAACTTATGTCGAAAAAATATCTTAAAGAAAGAACAGGTATAAAAGAAATAAATCTTTACTTATAAGCAATAAATTGCACCGACCTAAAGGAAGGTGCTTGAAATAAGAAAAATAAAAAAAGAAAAGCATTCAAAATCCTTTTGAATGCTTCTTTTATTCTTCCTTGAACAAGAACGTCCTGTTATGCCTTCCTTGTTTACTTCCTTGTTGCCAATCCTTGGCTAGAAACGAATCCTTTGTTTCTAAATAATTCCTTTTTACAACACTCCTTGTGTATAATTAAAATATATATCTTTCTTTACTTATGTCAATTTTAAAAAAACAAGATTTGATTTTTTTACTTTTAAATAAAGAAAAAAGATTTTTTTAAAATAAAAATATTATAAAAAAAAACAATAAAAGTTTAAGGAACAAGCTTTTTCAGTCTTAAAAAAAAACATAAGACATCTTTTTATTGAAAAAATAAAAAAAAAATCTTGAATAATTGAAATATTACTATATAATAACGGCTTAAAAACTTGCAGATGTTTTCTTTTTGTTATATAATGAAAAAATATTTACATAGGAATAAAAAAATGAATAATTTTAAAAATTACAATTTATTATCTCTTCTACTGTTATGCTTATTAATTAAGTAGGAGAGCTTGTGTAAAAAATTCTTGCAGAGTTCTTCACAAGACTCTTCAAGATCTAATAAAGATTTACTAAACCAGAAGAGTCTAATCTTCTGGTTTTTTTATGCGCTAATGTTGCGTAGGGTATACTAGTAAACAAACATAAACCTTTGAAAACAAAGTAAAAAAAACAAAAAAAATTTAAAAAAAGTATTGACAAGATAAAATTAATGTTCTATACTTATAAACATAGAGTGAGAGACAAGAGATAAAAAGTCTACATTCTCCCAAATTAAATATTATATATAGAGGAATAAAAAATGAACTTCAATCAAATATTGCTATTAAACCTGTTATTGTATTCATAGATAGTTATAGTGTTATCGGCTGTAATTATCAAGTGAAGGGTAAGCTGCAGCCAAAGAGATTGATTTAAGTAATTCAAACCTTTGAGCGAACAAAACTCAAAGGTTTTTTTTATGCGAAAGTGGCGGAATTGTTATACGCTAAGATAGACTAGTCAGTGAGAGTTCGAATCTCTCCTTTCGCACAAAAAAAATTAATGCTGATATGACGGGAATCTGGAATACCTTCTTGACTTAGAATCAAGAGTTTGTGAGTTCGAATCTCACTATCAGTACCAAAAAAAATGGGGTGGTAGCCCAAACAGGCAGAGGCAATGGACTTAAAATCCATGAAGTGAGAGTTCGAATCTCTCTCACCCTACCAAAACAATGCGAGAGTGGCGAAATTGGTATATGCACTGGATTTAAAATCCAACGACTTAGGTCATACGGGTTCGACTCCCGTCTCTCGCACCAAAAATGGGAGTATAGCCCAACTAGGCAGAGGCATAAGACTAAGAATCTTATTAGTATGAGTTCGAATCTCATTACTCCTACCATAAAATTTTGCGGGAATGGTGAAATTTGGTAAACACAGGGGACTTAAAATCCCCCGACGAAAGTCTTACGGGTTCAAGTCCCGTTTCCCGTACCAAATGCAGATGTGGTGAAATAGGTAGACACGCCAGATTTAGGTTCTGGTTTCGAAAGAAGTGCGAGTTCGATTCTCGCCATCTGCACCAAAACTTCGGGATATAGTCCAATTGGCAGAGGCGTTTGATTCAAAATCAAAAGGTTGTGGGTTCGACTCCCACTATCCCGACCAAAAAATGCAGATATGGTGAAATTAGTAGACACGCTGGATTTAGATTCCAGTGCCAAAAGGCGTGAGAGTTCAAATCTCTCTATCTGTACCAACAATGCGAGAGTGGCGAAATTGGTATATGCACTGGATTTAAAATCCAACGACTTAGGTCATACGGGTTCGACTCCCGTCTTTCGCACCAAAAAAAGTTCCAAAATGGAACTTTTTAAACAAATTTACATATTAAAATTTACTTTGCATAAAAATCTTCTTTCTTTTTTAGATAAATTATTGAGAGTGTCTAAGCTGAAAGTTTAGAGTGTCTAGTGTTTTTAAAAGAGCCTCCATTTCAGTTTTTTGAACTTCAACGTCAGACAATAAATCAAAAAGTTTAACACTAGATTCTGGTTCTAATGAAATGGTTAATGTTCCACCTTCTTTAATCATCTTACTTAAAGAGCCATTAAATCTAGGAAAATTTAATTCAACCATTCCCATTTGTAAAGCACCTTGTTCTCGTATTTGTTGAATAGATTCAGCATGCCCAAGAGAAACGCCATATGAAGCCAAAGAATCTAATGCACCATTATCAGTTAATTCAATATTTATATTAGAAACACTAAAATCCCCAAATGCTTTTTGAAAACTTTCTTTATTATCTATCTGATATTCAGGTTCGCCAGTTTCTTTATTTACAGTAGATAAATAAACCCAAAGATCTCCTGCATTTTCAAAGCTTGTTGAAGTGTTTAATTTTGCAAGCCCTTTAATGTCTAATGAGAAGCTTGTGTTTATGTTTTTATTTGAATCATTATAAGAATAAGATTGTGAGTATTCAAAATATGTTTTTCCTTGAATCGGAAAAGCCTTACCACCTTGAAAATAACTTTCTTCTAATGAAATATGCATTTTTGGAAACATACCTAATTCATCAGAAGTAAAAGTATCTTCATTCGTATATGCTCTTTTAACAAAGAAAGAAAGTTCTTGATCTGTTCCTTTATCTACAACAACATTGACATCATTAATTAAAATATCATTAAATAAAAAGTGAGCTTTAATCTCGCCATAAGAGAATTTAATATTTTGTTTTTCAAGTGTCATTGAAAACTTATCAAGCTCTTCTTTTATGACTTCATTATATTTATGGTCAACGGCTGAATAGCCAACTCCGACAAGAATAATAGCAATAGATACTCCTAGTATTGTTTTTTTCATTTATAATTCCTTCTTTAAGATTAATTAATCACTATTATACAGATAAATAATAAAAAATCAAAAATATAAAATCAATTTTATTAAAAAACATTTTATAAATGTAAAAAAAAGATTGACGAAAACACTCAAAAGAATTATAATACTATGGAATTTTAATAGTAAATGAAATAAGGAGAAGAAAATGATCAAAGTTAAACAATTCTCAAAAGAAAAATTAGAGGATTTTATAAAATAAAAAAATAAAATCCTCAAAAAAATTAATAGTATAAATTGAGGATTATATGAAGAGTTACCCAAGTATAGAAAAAAGATTTGCAAAAAAAGAAACTTATTATTTCTTTGATAAATTAGACGGTTCAAACATACGTGCTGAATGGAGCAAAAAGAAAGGTTTTTATAAATTCGGAACAAGAAAACGTTTATTAGAAGAAAAAGAAGAAGGTCTTGGAGAAGCAGTTACTTTAATAAAAGAATTCGAAAAAGATTTTTTAGATTTTGCAAAAAAACAAAAAGTTGATAGATTCGTAGCATTTTTTGAATTTTTTGGAGAAAATTCCTTTGCAGGAAACCATGAAAAAGAAGGTCATAAAGTAGTGTTAATAGATTTAAACATTTACAAAAAAGGTTTCTTACATCCAAAAGATTTTATTAATTTATTTGAAAATTCAAACATTGAAATACCAAAATTACTATATGTAGGAAAACCAAATCAAGATTTTTTTGAATCTGTTTGGAATGGAACACTGGAAGGGATGACTTTTGAAGGTGTTATAGGTAAAAGAATGATTGGAAAAAATAGCCATGATTATTTTAAAACGAAAAATAAAGCTTGGTTAGATAAGTTAAAAGAAAGATGCGGTAACAATCAAGCACTATATAATAGGTTAAAATAAAAAGGGTGGCTTCTCGCCACTTTTTTTACCAAAAGAGGAATAGAATGACAATAGAAAAGAAAATAAACGAATTAGCAAAAGAATTGAGAAAAAATGATTTAAAAAAAATGGACAAAAATAAAATATTTTCGTCTAGAAATTTTATCATATCTGAATTTAAGAATACGTCATTCGAACTTGAAGAAACAAAACCACATTTTTCAAAATATTTTAAAAGTCTAATAAAATATAATACAAAATTAAAAAATATAGCGATTCAAATTGCAGAAGATAAAATTGAGTATGAAATAAAAGACGGAAAAAAAGTCATATCAAAAAAAGCACAAGAAAAAGATATTGAATCGCCTTCATTTATAGTTAACACAAACAATTTTGAATTAAGATTAAAACCATTAATAAAAGACGGTGAAATTATAGATTATCGTTTTTTTGCTTTGGTAGAAAAAAAATCCGAGATGTTTTATTATTTAATAAGTGAAAACGAAATAAAAGAAATAAAATTAAAACCAGATAAAAAAATTGAAATATTTATATCTTATAATGCAAAACTAAATCAATATGTAAAAGCAACTTTTGGTTCTAAATACAAAAACTTATTAATTTTTAATGACATAAATAAAGAAATAGGTTTTGGTGTCATGGATTATACTGTAGGTATAAATTATTATGATATAATATTTCATCCTGTAATTCTTTACTATAAAGGAAAAATAAGAGAAAAAATAGATTTTAAATTACTTGATAGAATAAATAAAAAAAGAAAAATTTATCACACTATTAGGGTGGATACTTTAAAAGAACATTTTATCGAATCTTTTGGAGAGGCTTATTTAAAAGAAAATTGCTATGATATAAAAAGCACAAATATTAATTTAGAAGATCTAAAAGAAATGTTATCAATAGCAGAGTTAAAATATACAAATTAAGACTTGATAAATATAAAAAAATAAAATATAATATTAATTACAACTTACAAAGGTAAAAAAATGAATAAAGAATTATTACAATCAAACAAAGGAATTAATGCTACAAATGTAGTAGGGTTCTCTGTTTCTATTGTAATGATAGATATAATCGATACTTAGTGACTAACGCCACTGAGGGGTTAGTCACGAAATTAACTAATCCCTTGGTTACAAAAGTATTCGTAATTTTAAAAAACCTTGGGATTTGAAAATCTCAAGGTTTTTTTATGCGCTCAAAATTATGCGTAGGGTATACCTTTAAAGCAAAATAAACACTTGATTTTAAAGAAAAAAAATAAAATTATTTTTAAAAAAAATGTTGACAAGATTAAATTAATAGATTATACTTATAAACATAGAGTGAAAGAGCAAAGAATGATAAGAAATATAAAAAAGGTTGAAATTGAAAAATAACTATGAATATGTATTTCAAGTGGAAGCAAAAACAAAAAGTAAACAAAAACTTTTAGAAGAAGCAAAGCTAAAAGAGATAAATAGATTTCTTAATAAAATGGAAGATTCTTTAAACTTTATTATTGAATTTAATAAAAAATTAGATCAAACAATAGAAAAATATGATTAAAATAAAAATGGTGTATTAGTATAATGGCAATTATCTTTGACTGTCTATCTTAGGATACGGGTTCGATTCCCGTATACACCGCCAAAAAAAGGGGCTGTAGTTCAGCTTGGTTAGAACACTGCACTGTCACTGCAGAGGTCGTGGGTTCGAGTCCCATCAGTCCCGCCATAAAAATTGGTTTCTTAGCTCAGTTGGTTAGAGCGTCCGACTCATAATCGGAGGGTCACTGGTTCAAGTCCAGTAGGAACCACCAAATAAGGTGTATTAGTATAATGGCAATTATCTTTGACTGTCTATCTTAGG